>Ga0114951_10000998_pt1 | contig 37006 bp, 29 predicted proteins | sample AM7aDNAmetaG_FD_88677 | JGI IMG/M metagenome (GOLD analysis project Ga0114951, IMG submission 88677) | Freshwater microbial communities from Finland to study Microbial Dark Matter (Phase II) - AM7a DNA metaG | ecosystem: Environmental > Aquatic > Freshwater > Lake | place: Finland: Lake Alinen... | reverse complement strand
TGAGACTGTGTCGCAATTATTAGTAAATACTTCCCTGTTTTCCCGACGGTATGGTATAATATCCTCGTCGGTAAAACAATAGGAGATTATATGGCATATCGTTACGGTGATCGAACGCAATCAGCATTATTCCCGCGATGCGTTGATGACTTCGTACCAAAAGACGCCGCGGTACGGGCCTATGACGCCATGGTGGAAGCGCTTGACTTTAAAGAGCTGGGAATCGAGCTTGATTCCGATAATGTCGGCAATCCCCAATATGACCCAAAAGCCATGCTTAAACTTCATCTTTATGGCACAGCCTACGGGGTCAGAAGCTCCCGCAAGCTGGAACGCGAAGTACATTACAATGTATCATTCATATGGCTTGTGGGACAGCTAAAACCTGACCACAAGACTATAGCCGAATTCCGCAGAAAGAACAAAAAAGCCTTGAAGAAAGTACTCACACAGTGCGCCAGGATGTGCGTAAGGCTTGACCTTATAGAAGGCAACACCCTATTCGTAGACGGCACAAAGATACGCGGTAACGCCGCTATAAAGAACACGTGGACCGATAAGCGCTGCCGAGAAGCCTTAAAAAATGCTGACCTCCGCATCGAGGAGATACTTAAAGAATGCGATGAGGTCGATCTCCGCGAAAAGGATATGCCCAGCCTGGTCAGGATGAATAAAGAGTTATCCGATTCCAATGTCCTTAAAGCAAAAGTCCGTGATATCCTAAAAGAGCTCAAAAACGAAAACAACGAACAACTTAAAAAACAGCATAACACGACCGATCCTGAATGCGCTACCATGAATAGCCCTAAAGGCACATATGCCGGATACAACGCCCAGGTCGTGGTCGACGAGAAGAACGCCCTGATCGTGAGCGTGGACGCCGTAAGCGATAACAACGACTTAAATCAGTTCGCTTCCCAGATCGATCAGGCTAACCAGATATTAAAAGAACCTTGCAAGGCCGCCTGTGCGGATTCAGGATACTCAAGGCACCGAAGAATTGATAAAGATCGATAAAAAAGACATCACTGTCATCGTCCCGTCACAACGGCAAGCTTCCGAAAAAGACCGCGGGGAGCTCCATAAAAACAACTTCCGCTATGACAAAGATAATAACTGTTATATCTGCCCTGAAGGACATAAACTCCAATTCCGCCGCATTGATGAAGTAGATAAAGTCGACGTATATAGAATTAACGATCCGAAAACTTGTCAAGAATGCCATCACTTTGGCCGTTGCACAAAAAGCAAATTAGGCCGTCAGATCAACCGGCTATGGAACGAGGAATCACGGCTGAAGTTCGAGGCGCAGTACAGACAACCGGAGTTGAGGGCTATATATAAACTGCGCCAGCAAAAATCCGAACACCCTTTTGGGCATATCAAGCGAAACTTAAAGTTCGATAGCTTTCTTACGCGCGGACGGGACGGGGCAAACGCCGAGATAGCGCTTGCCGCGACCTGTTTTAACATGGCGCGCATGATAACAATGCTTGGAATTCCGGCTCTTATTCAAAAGTTGCAAGGGTAGATCTTAAGGGGTAATCATGCCCTAATCCGGTTTAATCGTGTTTTGTGAAAATATTTACTCCGATTGCCGGTAAAACAGGAAATCGGATGACAAAGAACAATGTTTAAAACTATTGCGACACAGTCTCATTGCGAGCCCGCCGGAGTTTTAGTGGCGGGCGAAGCAATCCCCTTGCCTGGAGGCTTCACACTCCAAAAGCAAGATTGCTTCGTCGCCCGACGTTAAAACAATAGCTTCTCGCAATGACGAGTCTGTTCTAGAGCTGAACTGTTACGATTAGCGTAAAGAAGCGACCCCTTCGTCTTTGCGAGGGCACGAAGTGCCCGAAGCAATCTCGTCTTTTACGCTATCGCAAGAGAGATCGCTTCGTCCGTCTCGCTTCGCTCAACGTCCTCGCGATGACGCCTATTGCGACACAGGCGCAATGATGAGGAGATACTGTTATGCGACAATTATAATTACCGGTTGACGTCAATTATTATTTCCGATTGATTGTAAACCAATGTACGCTGTTTACGTATCGCTAAAGGAGGCGTAAATGGTTACACTATGGATGAGGAGTAATAGCTACTATAATAATTTCTCCTCTATGGTGCCCATAGAAGAAAAAAATCCTATACGCAGCAGGTGTATTCTGTTCTGCATAAGCTTCAAACATTTTTTCTCCATTAGGACCAAACAGAGAGGTGTATGCATGAGTTTGCAGGCCTGGATGTCGCGGATTATCTTCTAATAATTTTAAGGCTTTAGAAACCGCCTTAAAACGTTTCTCTAAATGAGCGGATTTTTTAAGCTCTTTTAAGTCTTGCCTTGCGGTATGAGTAAGGGTTAAAAAGAAACTCATAAATCTTTCAGGAAGCCTTCCAAATCATCAACCTTTTCCATATCGCCCAGAGCGGCCTCTTTTAATCCCTGGCGTATTTTACCGATAACCTCGGGATTGCGATACACCCATGCCTCGTTGCTGGGAATGGATACGGCGGGCCTGAGCAATATATCCCCTTCCTTACCGACAAATACCTGGTAAGAGTCGATATTCATTTTGCCCGCTATAAGTTTTTGCAGTTTCCCACCTATCGTTATACGATGTTTGGAATCAAGCGACCGGGTATCCACCAGCATAAACATTTCCTTAACTTCAAGATTTTGTTTTTTTCTTTGTACGGCTTTCATAATCTTCATCTGGCTCCCCTCCTTTTCGACTAAAGTATATCATATGGTGGGAATGTTGTCAAGTGGGAAAGTGGGATAACTTATTTGTTTTCTTGACTAAGCACACTTACACAATTATTTGTAACATTCCGGTGATAGAACAACCCTGTCCTTGCGAGGTGCGCAAAGCGCCCGAAGCAATCCCGCTCTTCAGATCCCTACCGTCCGTCATCCCGACTCGTCATTGCGAGGGCACGAAGCGCCCGAAGCAATCTCGTCTTTTACGCTGTTGCAAGAGAGATCGCTTCGTCCGTCTCGCTTCGCTCGACGTCCTCGCGATGACGAAAACGGCTATGTTGGTACATTGCCGCGGGCTTTATCTCATGTTAAATCACACAGGCAGGATCACCGCCCTTGCCACAATGCTTATCTGATTTATCGCCTTTGGCTTCCTTACCATGCTTCCAGTTCTTCATAGACTCCCCCATCTTCTTGAACTGCTCCGGGGTCAGAACCCTCTTCATGACCATGATCTTGTCGACCTTACTCTGTATCTGAGCGCCAACCAGGTCCTTCATCTGTGCCACGAGGCCGTTCACGCGCGTCACATCCGGCACCGGCTTATCGAGCTCCGTCTTCAGATCTTCACGGACAGTCTTCATCTTTCCCCTGAGATCTTTAGACTTTGCGGCAAACTGCTCGCGATCTTTGGTAATCTGCTCCTGCTGTTGAGGCGTCAGCTTAAGTTCCTCGGTCATCTTTTTAAAATGAGCCTGACTCCTGGACTCATCTTTCGAGGTATCACTGCCTTCATAGGCATAAGCTCCGGACAGCGAACATAGCATCACTGCGACCAAAGATATTGCCAAAACTCTTCCAATTCTCATATTCATCTCACTCACCCCCTTTTGTCCTATTAGACATACGCCTGTTAAAAAAAGTTCCCGCTACAGAAGATTTTCTACGCCGGTTCTTATATTGGTATCGAAGACGCTGTCACCGTTGGTCTCACCGACACCAAGTGTAACCATAAAATCCGCCTGCTCATTTAAATAATTATCCAGGTCCCGGCTTCGGATCGCGGGAATAGACACAAGTATCGCAATGATTATTATGGCCGTTGCGGCAAATGCCATCACCGGCTTCGGTATCCTGAATATAGCGGAGGCTACATCGCGTAAACGGGTGAGCAAACCTGAGGCCAGTCCCTTCCGCGCGCTGTCATGGGCGATCCTGTCCTTAATGCCCTCCCACAGATATACGGGAGGCTCGGCATTCTTCGTGTTAGCAAATATTCCGCTCAAATTTTTACGAGCCGACATCTCAAATTCTCTGCAAGCCGGGCATGATAGCATATGTTTGTCCAGCTCGTCCTGACGGGCCCTGTTCAGTTCACCGTCAATTTGATCAGTCAATATCAAATCTCTCGCCTTTTGACAATTCATGGCCATCACCCCTTTCTGACCGTTCTCAAAAGCTTTTCACGCGCCCTCTTAAGTCTGGATCGCACGGTGTTAATGTTTATATTCAGCGTATCCGCTATAGACTTATAATCCAATCCCTCTATCTCTCTTAATACTATGCAGGCACGTTGATCGGGATCCAGAACACCCAGTAGCGCGGTCACATTATGCCGAGCCTCAGCCTTATCGAGCTCTTGCCTTCCATCATCGCTCGCGCTAACATCATGCACGATCGGATCGTACTCCACCTTACCCTGATCGCTCCTGGATCGTTTCTTACAAAAATTTAGAGCCGTATTCGCCGTTATTCTGTATATCCATGTCTTAAAAGATGACCTGAATCCGAATCCTTTAAGGTTGTTAAATGCCCTGATGAATACATCCTGCGCCACCTCATCCGCATCGTTTCGGTTATTGGTTATCCGAAACGCTACATTATATACGAAGGCGGATGTGGCCTTATATATCTCCTCAAAGGCATCCATGTCGCCTTGGGCCGCGCTTATAATTAATTCGTTAGATACATCTGACATAGTATGCCTCTGTTACGTTAGACAATAGATCGGTAGAAATAGTTCCCGGCTAATTTTTATCTGCTCGTCTTGTCGCAATAAGCCTTACGCCCAGGCCAAGGAAGTTATCGATTATCGTATCGCCGACTTTAAGCGGCTTAGCCACTCTGATCTTTAATATCTGCTCCATGGCCCTCGAGAGATCCTTCTTAGATACGGGCTTATCTGTCCTGACGGGTATAAACTTTATGGTGAGCCCTTCGGCAAGCACAGTTGCAGTCAATATTCTGGTGGGATTTTCTATTTCGGAAGATGCGTACAATATGCCTTTTGGGCACCTGGCGCCCCGAACATTAACTGCCCGAGCACCCGAAAGAGCCCCATCGGCCAGGCAGGCCTTATGCTCTTCGACGTCCACGATCAAACTACAGCTCTTAGGGCACTCTATGCATATCATCATCTTCTTCATCTGCATTTCCTTAAATATTCGGCGGCCATCTTACCGGAGAGCTCACTATCCGCAGTAACGGAATCCACATAATCGTAGACCTTAAAGGCATTACCGCAAACAAATAAGCCCGGGATGGATGTGTTATTAAGGTCTGTCGATACTGGAGAATTGGTTATCTTATCAATATCCGCTCCCGCCATCTCTATAAGCTCATTTTCGAGTATCAATCCTACAGACAAAAGCACCGTATCGCATGTGACCGTAAAAGCCGTTGCCGGAATTACTATATTGTTTTCATCCACCTTGGCCACTGCTATGCTCTCGACCCTGCTTTTACCTGAAATCTTTAAGACCTTATGTTTAAAATGGATCGGAATGTCGAAATCCTCCACGCACTGCACCATATTTCGAGGTAATCCGCTCGCGCAATTCTTAATCTCAATTATTGCCTTCACCCTCGCTCCTTCGAGCGTAAATCTGCGGGCCATTATAAGCCCTATATCTCCCGACCCGATTATCACCACTTCCAATCCCGGTAGAAGGCCCTCGATATTTATAAGCTTCTGCGCAAGGCCCGCCGTAAATATACCCGCAGGCCTCGATCCGGGCACATTGATCATCTCGCGCGTTCTCTCTCTGCACCCTGTGGCCATTATCAATGCTCTCGGCCTTAACTCGCACAAGCCGCCGGGTGAAAGGTAAGTGAGCGTCCTGTCGCGTTTTAGATTCACGACAAACGAGCGCAAGCTTATCTCTATATCGGACATAGCTGTCATCTTACGTATAAAGCGATCGGCATACTCGGGGCCTGTCAGGATCTCTTTGAAGTACTCTATGCCGAAACCGGTATGTATACATTGGTTTAATAGTCCGCCCAAGTATTGGTCCCGCTCTATCAGTAGTATATCTTTCACGCCATTCTCACGCGCGGAGATCGCCGCCGCCATACCAGCCGGCCCACCACCCACAACAACAAGCTCTCGATTAACCATGTGACCTATCCTTCACTACTATCTCCGAGCCATTACCGCGTTTAGACACATCTACCAGCGGGATTTTCATCTCTTCGGACAATATCTTCATGAGTCGGGTCGTGCAGAAACTTCCATGGCATCTGCCCGCCTGGGCCCTGGTCCTGAACTTAATTCCGTCGAGAGTCCTCGCCCCGCGCTTTATAGCTTCACGCACTTCTTTGGCGGATACCATTTCGCACCTGCAGACTATGTCGCCATATTCGGGATCTCTTTTAATGAGACGTTTAGCCTCTCTTAGTTTCTTATCGGCGAATAGATGGTACTCCTTCTTGCGATACTTATGAAAGACTCTCTTCTTCTCCAGGTTTAATCCCTCTCGCCTAAGGATATCTGTAACCATAAGCGCTATCGCAGGCGCAGCCGTCAGGCCCGGCGACTGTATGCCCGCTACGTTAATGAACCCCGGGACTCTATCTTCGTGGCGAATTATAAAATCATCTCCCGCAGTCGGTCTTAATCCGGCAAAGTATGCTATTATATCGCCTTCCTTGATAGAGGGGATAAGCCTGCGGGCATTCTCGAGGACCTTATTTAAACCCGCCGCTGTAGTCGATAGGTCTTCCTTATCGATAACCTCTTCCGATGTCGGGCCTATCATGGGATTTCCATCTGATGTCCTGGTTACAAGTATCCCTTTAGAGACCTTAGACGGCAGTGGAAATATCAGATGTTTCGTCATGTTCTCTCTCTTTTTATCGAGAAGGTACTCTTCGCCCTTTCTCGGGCATATCCGGAAATCGTTAATGCCCACCATATTCGATACATCATCCGCATACAGGCCGCATGCATTTATCGCAAATCTTGAATTAAAAATACCCCTGGATGTAGTGATATGTATTTCATAAGGATTCCGAGCGCGGATCGATTCAACTTTAGCTTCGGTGAATATCCGAACACCATTGGCCAGCGCGTTTTCGGCCAGATTATATACCCATCGATAAGGGCTTATGACAGCGGCGGTAGGAGAATAAAGGGCGCCTATGGCACTGCGCGAAAGATTAGGTTCATGCTTTCTAAGCCAGGCGATAGTGACCATCTTAAGGCCGGGGACGCCTAATTTTTCGGCATCCTTCTTAATTTGCAGTAACTTTACTACCTCGTCTTCATTAAAAGCTACGATCAGCTCCCCCACTTCTTTAAAGTCGATCGACAGCTCCCTGGACAGTTTTCTGGTGAGGATGTTGCCTTGCACGCATAATTTACCCTTAAGTGATACGGGAGAATTCTGAGTTCCCGGATGAATGATGCCGCTATTGGATTTTGACACACCGAATGATAATTCTATCTCTTTCTCGAGTAAAACGGTATTTATCTTATATCGCGATAGTTCACGCGCTATAGCAGTACCTATAACACCGCCGCCCATGATGCAGACATCGTAGTTGTTCACTTATGGAGGGTCCTCTTCACTGCGTCCTGCCATCCTATATATAGCCGAGCGACCTCCTTCTTTGGCATTGACGGTTTAAATATTCTGTCGGCCTTCCAGCATTCTTTTATCTGGTGCGCATTTTTCCAATATCCTATGGCAAGGCCCGCCAGATATGCCGCGCCGAGCGACGTTATCTCTATTACTTTAGGCCTAATCACATCGATCCCCAATATATCCGCCTGGAGCTGACACAATAAGTTATTAGCCACTGCTCCCCCGTCAATCTTTATACTCCTGATTTTAAGCCCGGAATCCTTCTGCATAGCATCAACCACATCTTTAGACTGGAAGCATATGGCCTCGAGCGCCGCGCGGACGAGATGGCAGGCATGTGTGCCCCTGGTTATACCAAATATAGCGCCTCGCGCGTTCTGATCCCAATAAGGAGCCCCCAGGCCGACGAGCGCCGGAACGAAATAGACGCCTCCATTATCCGCAACTGACCGCGCCATGATCTCAGATTGCGATGCGTGTTTCAATATCTTCAGGCCGTCTCTCAGCCACTGTATCGCCGCGCCCGCTACAAAGACAGAACCCTCCAGAACGTATACCGGCTCCCCTTGCGCCCCACAACCGAGGGTCACTATAAGCCCATGTTTCGATGCCGGACGCTTCTTACCCGCATTTAACAGAACAAACGAACCGGTTCCATAAGTATTCTTAATTTCTCCGGGTGAGAAACACGCCTGCCCAAATAGCGCCGCCTGCTGATCACCTGCGATACCCGATATTGGGATCCCTGCAGGAAGACGTCCGATCCGCACAGTCCGTCCGAACTCACCGGATGAACACCTGACCTCAGGCAGTATTTCGGCAGGAATCCGAAGTTTCTTAAGTATCGCCTTATCCCATTGGCGCCTTTCAATATTGAAACACATTGTGCGGGATGCATTCGTATAATCGGTCGCATGCACCCTGCCACCCGTCAATTTCCACAATATCCAGGAATCGGTAGTTCCGAAGCATATTTCTCCGCGCTCCGCTCTCCGGCGCGCACCCGGCACATTATTTAATATCCATTCTATCTTGGTCGCCGAGAAATATGCGTCTATAGGAAGCCCTGTCTTTTTTCTGAAAAGTCTCGCTACGCCCGGCTCTCTATTAAGCTCATCACAGCGGCCCGATGTCCTTCTGCATTGCCAAACGATGGCGCGATAAACGGGCCTACCGGTGCGAGCATCCCATAAAATAGTTGTCTCTCTCTGATTAGTGATACCGATCGCGGAGATGGCTCCGGAGGGCACTTTGGCTAATACTGCCTGGATCGCGTCGCAAACGCTATTCCATATATCGTGTGGATCGTGCTCCACCCATCCGGGCTTAGGAAAATGCTGTGGAAATTCTTTATAAGCGCTGGCGATCTTACGAGCCTTTTTGTCGTAAATAACCGCGCGGCTTCCTGTAGTGCCCTGATCTATGGCTAGAATGTATTTCATATCACCCCCATGCGCCTAAATTCTCTTTTCTATCCATTCTAAAAGATCCTTAAATACCCGTTCCTTGCCTATATCTATAGAGAGGGCATGATACATGTCGGGATATTTTATCAGCATCTTGTCTTTGGCGAGGAGACGGTTAAATGCGTTGATACTTGTATCCGTGCTCACCATGCTGTCATTTCCTGCGATAAGAAATAGAGTGGGAACGCCTATATTTCTGACAGATGCCATTGCATTAGTTTGTGCCAGAAGTATCTTGACGAGCGATGAGGATGATGCCCACCGGCGTTCACGCGAATCCGCCTTCATCTTATCTATGAAGTCCGTATCGCGCGTGCACATAGATAGATCGAATGGCAGATGAAACTGTCTCTTAGGGTTATAGACCAGAGGGGCGAACATCTTAAGATAATCCAGCATAGATAATTTAAGTTTGCTCTTAAAGGCAGGAGAGATACAGACAAGCCCATCGAATAAGTCGGGACGTTTAGATATGAGCAATAACGATACGAGAGCCCCGAGGCTTTCTCCGACTAAAAATACCTTCTTCCCGGGATCTATCTTCGATATAATGACTCGAAGACGCTCTATCTCTATGCCAAAATTATCGTACTCGGGACATTCGACAGCATAGGATGCGATCCCATTCTCCGCAAAGAAATCACCCACAGCATTCCATCTCCCGCTATGGGCTCCCAATCCATGGACCAGTAATAGAATAGCCCTTACATCTTGCGGAACGTTCCATTGCCTATAGCCGGCCTGACTATCCATCCGCAGGGCACTCCACTGTTATATTAGCTAAAAGTAATTATTGAAAATTTCCTCGACCTTTGCAAATAGCCTTTTATCGAGCCTGGTCTCCAGGGAGGCCTTGACCTCATAAGCGTATGCGCATAATCCTATCGCAGTCGCCAATCGTATGCTTTCAAGACCTGACATATCCCCCCGCACGAGTTTCAGAGTACCCATCTTAACCGGATGCGCAAACTTCTCTTCCAGGAATTCGATCATGCCATCGGCGAGAGAAAAACCGCCCGCTAAAATTATCGAGACATCACCGGATGCCGCTTTGTTCAAAACGCTTAATTTTATGCCTATAGCGGATATGATATCATTAAAGGCTGTGATCGACCGAAAATCATTCCCGGCGTCCTTGCTTCCAAATCTGAATATGTCAAAGCTATCGAGACAACCTCCGATGAATACCGAGACCTCTGTTAAGGAACTTCCAATATCTATAAGAACAGCCCCCGATTCTTTAGTCTCTCTGTCGAGGAGGCTCATCCCATCGGCAATTCCGGTAAACGCTATTCCTTTCACATCATATCCGGCATCGTTAACGCATTTGTAAATACTCTGAATGTGATTAACATTGGCAGTTATGACGTAGACCTCGCACGCAAGACGTGAGGCATATAAGCCGAGCGGATTTTTAATCCATGGCTGGTCGTCTATCGAAAATGAATGCACTATCTTATGGATTATCTCCCGATCGAACGGCAGGTGTATAGTGCTGGCGGCATCGACGCTCTTATCAATATCGGATTTCACTATCTCCCTACCTCTTAATGCTATGGGTATCATACCCATAGATCTTGCGCCCTTGACATCCGTAGCGCCAATATTAACGTATATCTCATCGGGTTTCTTAGATAGCTTACTTCTCAGCTTCGTCAATACCTTAGATACGGAATCTATCGAATGGTTCAAGTTCGCCAACATGCCCCCGGCAATGCCGAAGGCATCACCGGTCGCATGCGCTAGTATATCTATGTGACCGTCACTACTCACCGCTGAAGTAACAGCGGCTATCTTCGATGACCCTATATCCAGACCCGTGACTACCATAGGCTTCTTCACTTACGTTTTACCTCCGAATTTATTGGCGAACATTACGAAATGATATGGGACTATTGCGAAATACCACTTTCGTCATTCTGAGGGAGGCCATCGGCCGACCGAAGAATCTAAAAGCGAGATCCCTGCCTACCTGCAGGTGTTCGACAGTAGGCAGGCAGGCTTCGTCGCTTCGCTCGTCAGGATGACAGACGCTCTTTACTTCGTTCTTCGAGCTTCTGTCAGAATGACGTGACATTTCGCATTCCATTTTACTACTTCGGCCCTATTATTATATCCTTAAAACGGACATCGATATACTTTACGTTATCGAGAACTAGCCGCGAATCCCTTAAAGCCCTGCTTAAAAGGCTCAACTTATCCCTGAAATTTTCATCGCCCACCCTGACCTCAACGCCATTTTTAAAATAGAATGACAAATTTTTAGGATCATAAACGGTTATAGAATATATTCCGAGCGATGAGACGATGCGATTAAACCTGATCTCTCCCAATAATTCCAGCGCCAGTCTCAAATTTCTGGATGTAAAACGCGAATTGCCGGTGCCTATGTCTATCCCGCTTATTATAGGCATATCATTGAGGGCATCCGCCCTGCTTCCACCCGGCAGGACGACTCCATCCTCGTCCACGGGATAAAACTTAACGCCCTTAACTAAGGCTACCGGCCGTCGAAGCTTCAAACTGATCACCATTCTGTCGGGAAGCGATATCACGGCTACTACGTCTTTTACATCCCCATAGCTATTCTGTATGCTATCGGCGATATTCTTCAGATTAATGTTAAATATATTTTTGGATCCGTAAGCGCCTAATACCTTACTGCCTATCGCGTACCGAGCCCTGGGATCGAGAAACGACGCCTTAACATCGACCGTTCTTAATTTAAAGTAGTCCGATCTTTCGACAAGCGCCCTGGCCAGAACAACCGCAAATAAAATAAATATGGCCACTACGGAAAAGGTCCTCATCTTAGACAGGATTAAATCATTAATTCCCGACTTAGAGCCTGCGGCCTTAGACTTTTTTTGCTTCCTGGTTTTTCCCATGTTTTTCACTTACCTATTTATGGCGTCCTTGATAAGTCTAATACATAAATCACCGAAACTCAAGCCAATTGCCGATGCCGCTTTAGGTAAAAGGCTTCTTTCGGTCATTCCGGGAATGGTATTGACCTCCAGCGCAAAAAGCTTACCCGACTGACCCATCATAATATCTACACGGGAAAAACACCTGCACCCGAGGGCGTGATGAGATCTTTTACCAAGCTCCTGCACTCTTATGGCAATGCCTTCATCCAAAGGCGCCGGTACGAGATATTTGGTATCGGTATCGATATACTTGGCTTTAAAATCGTATAGATTATCTTTTGTCATTATTTCTATAACCGGAAGAGGCTCGTCGTCCAATATACCAACCGTGAGTTCCCGGCCGGCAATATATTCCTCTACGAGAACCATCTCTCCGTATTCAAAAGCCTTATCCACAGCAGCCGGAAGCTCATTTTTAGTGCGAACTACAGATAGGCCAATACTTGAACCTTCGAGATGCGGCTTCACCACCATCGGAAAACCCAGCCTATTACAGTCTTCTATTCTATAGCCGCTCTTATGTAATTTCACGTAACCTGGCGTCGAGATCCCGAAATCTTCAAATATGGCTTTAGATAAAATTTTATCCAATGCATCATTTGAGGCCTTAGGACCCGAACCTGTATAAGGTATCTTAAGGCCCTCCAGCATATTCTGCACCGTCCCATCCTCACCGAACCTGCCATGCAAAGCTATGAAGGCGACATCTATCATATTATTTTTCACCACATCGCATATATTATCATCACGCACGTCGAGAAGAACCGCATCGACACCTTCCTTGACGAGGCTCTCATATACCGCCCTACCGCTTCTCAGGCTTATCTCGCGCTCATTTGACGGTCCGCCGGCGAGAACACCTATTCTGCCCAGCGATTTTGTTATCATATAAGCTTCACTTCCATATCGAGATCTATTCCATAGCTCTCTTTTACTCTGCTTTTAATAAAATCTGCGAGTTCCAGCACATCCTTGCACCTGGCGCTCCCGCGATTAATGATAAAATTAGCGTGTTTATGCGATATCTCGGCATCACCTATCCTCTTTCCTTTAAGCTTCAGCATATCTATCATCTGACCGCACGAGAACTGAAAATTATCCGGATTCTTAAACATACAGCCGGCGCTGGGGGAATCCAATACCTGCTTATCCTTCTTTATCTTCAGGAATCTGCCACAGCTGGAGATCAAATTAGCGCTGTCGGATCTATCCAGTTTTAATTTGGCCTCGAGCACAATATAGCGATCAAGATTTGAGGATCTGTAGCTAAAGACGAGATCTCTCTTATTCATCGTCTTTACCTTACCCTCATGGTCCATCACTTTTAATGATGTTACCAGCTCACCTATGTTTCTATATGCAGGATTTTTATGGCCTCCGGCATTCATAAATATAGCGCCGCCTACCGTTCCGGGTATACCTACCAGAGACTCCATGCCGCCCAGGCCGTGCTCGCATCCCTTTCTGACGAGTTTGGGCAGACTGAATCCCGCTCCCACAGTGATCGTGGTTCCCGAGATCTTAATATGCTTAAAACTTTCCGAGCCAAGATGTACCAATATGCCGTTAAATCCATTGTCACAGGCAAGTATATTAGACCCATTACCTATGACCAGCATCGGTATCTTATGTTTATTAATGAAAGCCAACGTTCTCTGAAGATCTTTAATATCCGATGGCTCTACCCATATATCGGCTCTGCCGCCTATCCTGAAAGATGTCCTCCGCGACAACATCTGCCCTATCTTTATATTACCCTTAATGCTATTCTTTAGCTCGGACATAATTTCATTGTTCAGAGAATATCCAGAATTACCCGATGCCTTCCGGATCAACATTTCTGTCAGCTCGTCCGCAACTTTCTTTATATCGCCTGCTCCGAGCACCAGGATAATGTCTCCGGGCTTCTTAATCCTCATTACATAGTCAGGTATAGCGTCTTTCTTCAGCACGGTCACGTCTGACAGGCCGTTTTGCTTCACTTTATCGAAGATACTCATGATCGAAACGCCGTCTATTTCAGCTTCGCTGGCGGCGTAGATATCGGTCAGGATGAGTTTATCAACCCCCTTAAAACACCTGCCAAATTCATCGGCGAGAAGTTGGGTGCGCGAATACCTATGAGGTTGAAACACGGCTATGATGCGCCTATTTTTCCAATTGTTACAGGCATCCAGAACAGCCCTTATCTCCGTCGGATGATGCGCATAATCGTCTATCAGCATCACTCCGTCCGAATCCGCCCTTAACTGAAAACGTCGTTTGGCTCCATCAAAATCTTTTATAGATCTCACTATATCTTTAAATCCTATTCCGAGTTTAAGCCCGACCAGGATACAGGCCAATGTATTCAGCACATTATGTCTGCCCGGAATACTTAGATCTACGGTACCCAGAACTCTATTTTTATATACACATTTGAATGAGGTATTAAATCCGTCCATTTTTATACCCATGGGATACATATCGGCATGTTTTGTAAAACCAAAGGACTCGCTATTTTTTCTGAAGCCCTTAAGGACGATGCGCGTATTGAGATCGTCGGCATTATAAAATAGAGCTCCCCCTTTTTTCACATTAGCCGTGAAGGCCTTAAATGACTTATGGATGTGCTCGAGCGACTTAAAATGGTCCAGATGCTCCATCTCTATATTTGTGATGACAGCGTAAAGGGGTTTAAGCTGGATAAAGGAACTGTCGCTCTCATCGGCCTCGCAAACTACGTAAGGCCCCTTGCCCAGCTTTGCATTGCCGTTAAACCGGCTCACCTCACCGCCTATCAGCGCCGTAGGATCAAGTCCGGCATTTTCTAGCATGACCGCTATGAGGGACGTCGTTGTGGTCTTGCCGTGGGTGCCGGTAACCGCGATGCCCTTCTTGTTATTAAATATCTCCCCCAACATCCGCGCGCGGTGCACTATCCGGGCGCCGCGCTTTAAACCCTCTTTCATCTCCGCATTATCTTTTGTAACAGATGATGAATAGACGAGAATATCGACGTCTTCCGGGACATTCGATCTTCTGTGCCCCATATGCATCTCACCGCCCATAGCTTTAAGCCGCTTGGTTATATGGCTCGCCTCGACATCCGAACCGGAAACGTCATGGCCCATCTGTAATAAGACGTGGGCGATCGCGCTCATTCCGATACCACCGACTCCCACAAAATGTATATTCTTTTTCCCCTCTAACATTTCATCATCCTTTTAACAGTTTAGCCAAGAGAAGAAAACTTACTTCTGTCATCCTGAGCCCGCCGAAGTATTGGTGGCGGGCGAAGGATCTCGTTTTTTAGATTTTTAGATTCTTCGGGCTTCGCCCTCAGAATGACGAGGGGGAGCTTTCCCACGCTAATCTATTACTTATCCTTTTAATAAATTAACTTCATCGGCTAAATTTTTCGATGCCAAAGGCCTGGCCAGCTCACCTGCCGCTTCCCCCAGACTGCGCAGTCTGTCTTTATCTTTAATTAGTCCGCATATCAAACCCCCGAGCGTCTCCGGGGACAATCCCTTCTCTTCCACAACGATAGCCGCTTTACGCCCAGAGAAGACGAGCGCATTATCGAGCTGATGGCTCATTGCATAAGGATACGGTATCAATATCATCGGCTTACGAAGGATCGCGAGCTCAAATAATGCCGATGCGCCGGACCTCGTTACCACCAAATTAGCCGCGCCATAGGCTTCTTCTATCCTGTCTATAAAAGAATGCACTCTGTAATCTATGCCCAGCCCATCATACGCTTTAAGCGCCCACTCGTAATCCTTCACGCCTGTAATATGGATGATTTGAAGCCGGGGCCTTACCTCCGGCCCTATGGCAGACAGCGCATCTATAAATGTCCTATTAAGAAAAGCCGCGCCCTGACTGCCGCCTATGATAAGGATCGTAAACTTGCGTTCATCCAATCCGAAACATTTTGCGGAATAAGAACGACCACTCTTCAATATTTCATTACGGACAGGATTACCGGTAAGCACAGACTTTGCGGCATAGCGGTCCATAAACTTCTTAGTCTCCTCAAAGCTAAGCGCCACCCTATCGGCTAATCTGAATAAGATGCTATTGGCTCTGCCCGGGACAACATTCTGTTCGTGTATTATCGTTGGTATGCGAAAAGCTTTAGCGGCGGTTATAACCGGAAAGGAGACATATCCTCCGAAACCTATAACCACGTCGGGCCTATATGAAAGCATTATAGATAAGGCCTTAAATAGATCCACTATCGATTTTAATAAGACTATTATTATATCCGGAGAGACCTTATAAGCCAGCTTATTAGCTGACATCGTTTCAAAGCGCGCTCCTTCTTTCTCGAGCATCCGCTTATCCAGCGCCTTATCGCTGCCTATATACATTATCTTATTTTCTCGATCATTCGCTAAGAGCTCTTTACCAAGCGCTATCGCCGGAAATATATGGCCTCCAGAACCACCTGCTGCTATTATAATTTTCATATGATTAATCTGTATTTATACCGTTCATCTAACTGTATCACAGCTCTTTGCCGTGTTCAATAATAACCCCACCGCCATAAGATGGAAAATGAGGCCGCTTCCTCCGTAGCTTATGAACGGCAGCGGCAATCCTTTAGTCGGCAGGGCCCCTGCGGTGACGCCTATATTTATTATCGCCTCGAGCGCTATCATCGATACTATCCCGAAGCTTAGCGTCTTTTCAAACGTCTCTCCTGTCCGCATAACTACCTTCATACCTTCGAGCACAAATAGTATGAATAAGACTACAACAACAGAGGTGCCTATAAAACCCAGTTCCTCACCTATGATTGAGAAGATAAAGTCGGTATGCGACGCCGGCAGATAAAATAACTTCTGTCTCGACTGACCAAGCCCCACGCCAAATAACCCTCCGGATCCCAGCGCAATAAATGATTGGATTATCTGGAAACCTGTACCCCGTTTATCCGACCATGGGTTCAGGAATATCATTAAGCGTTTCCTCCTGAAAGAGACCTTAAATAGAAGCATATACAGAAGGGGAAGGCTCGCCATAAAAGTTGCCACTATGTAGCTCACCCTTAGACCGCTCACGTAAAGCATCATCACCGATATTACAGAGATCGTAACGGCTGTTCCCAGATCAGGCTCGAGAAGTATGAGGCCCACAGCAGTGCCCAACACTATCATAGCGGGTATATATCCGCGAAAAAAACTCTTTATAAGCTCCTTCTTTCTGGCTATAAAATCCGCCATAAATATAAGCATGGCTATTTTTGCAAATTCAGATGGCTGGAAATTAACCGGACCGAGCTTAAACCAGCGCTTGGCTCCGGATATCTCTTTACCGATATGAGGAACGAGCACAAGCACCAATAGCGCTATCGCCAACAGCATTAATGGCCTCGACAACTCCCTGATCTTCCTTAAATCTACCGACATGGTTATAAGCATCATTCCAAGCCCTATAACCAGATATATGAGATGCCTGTTAAGAAAATACAGACTGTCATGCATGTTGCTATATGCGTAGATCGCGCTGGCGGAATATATCATTACAATCCCGATACCGACCAGTATCGCGACTATCGTAAATATCGATGTCCTTACACTCCTCACTTCTTCATGCCCTCCGCGGTCTCCTGTTTACTCTTTAATTTCTTTACGGCTTCTTTAAATTTATCGCCGCGTTCTTTATAGCTCTTATACATGTCGAAGCTTGAGCACATCGGAGACAATAGCACAATCCATCCGTTATGGGCCAATTTGCCTGACTGCAGAACCGCCTCGTCCATATCCTTAGCTTCATAGATAGGGGCGCTTCCTATAAGCGATTTCTTTATGGCATCGGTTGCCTCTCCTATCAGAATGACATGTCTGGCTTTTTCCTCTACGATGGCCGAGGCAACATTATAGTTACTATGCTTATCCTTACCGCCGGCAATCAATATCACAGGCTTTTCACAAGACTCCAGAGCCCTCTTAGTGGAATCGACCGTGGTACTCTTAGAGTCATCTATGTATTCTACGCCATCCACTACGGCCACCGTCTCGAATCTGTGGCTGAGCCCCGTAAAAGTCCTCACGGTATCTCTTATCGCCCTGGCCGTCACACCTATAATCATACCTATAAGACTGCAGACGATAACGTTCTCAAGGTTATGAATGCCCTTAAGCTTTATATCGTTAATGTGCACTATCTCCTTCTCGCCTTCGCCGCATATACAGCAAATCCACTCGTCCTTCACGTAAGCAGAAATATCATGGACGCTGGTCGTGGGTTTATTTTTGGAATAAAAAAGAACATTGGATCCCGCCAGGCCTTTAATATTCCTCAGATTTTCTGCGTCGTGATTCAGGATCAGGATATCATTCTTATCCTGATTTGCGAATATCTTCAGCTTATAATTGAAATACTCGTAGAAGTTCTTATAGCGATCCATATGATCGTCCGTGATATTGAGTATTATAGCTATATGCGGCTTAAAGGTTCCTATGCGTTCGAGCTGCGCTGAACTGACTTCAATGACGACCCACGTATCTTTTTTAATCTTCGCGACCTCGCCGCACAGCGAATTACCTATATTACCGCAGACCACCGCATCCGCGCCGCCATTCTTAAGGATCTCTCCTATCAGAGTTGTAACGGTCGACTTACCGTTAGTTCCGGTTATCGCGATTATCCTGCCTTTGCAGAACTGGTATCCCAGCTCCATCTCGCCTATGATCCGTATATTATGCTGAATTGCCCATTGCACAGCCTTAGACGACTCTTCCACGCCCGGGCTCAGGACCACCAGAGCGCTCCCCTTAACAAACGCTTCCGTATGCGCGCCTATCTCGACGTTGATGCCCTTAGCCTCCAGCTTCGCCTTGGTCTTCTTAAGTTCAGAATTGATACCGGCATCGGTCGCAAATACCTTCGCTCCATGCTTTACCAGTAGTAACGCGGCATTGACTCCGCTATTCCCCAGCCCTATTACCGTTACCCGTTTACCTTTTAATTCCATATGGTTTCCTTTTATATCCTCCGCTACAAGATTTTTCCATTATCCTGATCTTTTACTTCTCTACAGCGACGTTTACTTTTGAGTGGTGCCTTCGCTTGTCGCAAATTTGATTGGGCATACAAATTTGCTGTTGTGAAAATGCGATGGTAAAGCCTAATTCGCCATAATGTATCGCATCTTCACGAAAGTCGCTACGGCACGCTCTCAAAAGTTCCGCCGCCTAAGCAATATTATAGGTCTAACCTGGCAAATCTAACCAGGTTAGATAACTATGCAATATCGCCGCTACATAAAGCCATGATTGCAGCATAGGGTCTAAATCTTTTCTATTCCCCGCCCTAGAGATTTTTCAGCTTACTCCTTAATGGCAAAATATTTTGCTAAGACACTGGCGGCTAAGCGGCAGGTCGTCCTTGAGGCGTAAGGTTTTTCGAAGCGGCCGTTGCAATTGAATGTACAAATCTTGTACATATCTATTGCAGGCCGCCGAAAAACTAGCTGAAAGGATACCTGCCGGTCAAGCCGCAAAAATATCAATGGAAGCAAAATATTTTCGCCCCGGGGTGAAAAGTCTTCCTCCACTACTGTAACTTAAGCGTTGCCAAACTGAACAACGCGAGTATTATGGCTATGATCCAGAACCTTATCGTGATCTTCGATTCGCTCCACCCCATTAGTTGAAAATGGTGATGAATCGGAGACATGAGGAATAATCTCTTCTTAGTAGTCTTGAACCATGCCACCTGCAATACGACTGAAAGCGCCTCCATGACGAATATCCCACCCACTAAGAATAGTAATAGTTCCTTCTTTATGAATATCGACACCACACCTAATCCGCCGCCCAGGGCAAGCGACCCCGTGTCCCCCATAAATACGGTAGCGGGGTGTGAATTAAACCATAGGAATCCGAGACCTGCCCCTACCATGGCGGAACAGAATATTGTCAGTTCGCCTGCGCCCTCGAGGTAGAATACGTTCAGATAATCGCTCATCTTAAAATTTCCGGTAACATAACTTAACACCGCATAGGACAGCGCGGCAATGATCGTGCATCCTATCGCCAGGCCATCGAGCCCGTCGGTCAGATTAACTGCGTTGCTTGAGCTCGTCAGGACCAGCACAACGAATATTATATAAAACAACCCGAGGTTCAAAACGAAATTCTTAGTAAAAGGCAGCGCAAGGTGCGTCGGTATTCGGGTGCAGTACATAATGAAAAGCGCCACTGCTATTCCGAGTGTCACCTGAGCGACCAGCTTAGTCTTTGCGCGCAAACCCTGATTGGTCTTATTTTTGATCTTAATATAATCATCTTTGAATCCAACCAACCCCAGAAATAAAAACGATGCGATCGTAATCAAAATATATTGATTAAAAACATCCGCCCATAACAGCGTCGAAACAGTGATAGCGAATATTATAAGAAGTCCGCCCATCGTAGGGGTCCCTTCTTTATGCTTGGTGATACCGTGAAGGTCCTCCACAAATTCTTTTCTGATATATTGGCCGAAGTTTAATCGTTTAAGCAGTCTAATGACGATCGGGCCAAATATCACAGAGATCAGGAACGCCGTAAGCGCGGCCATCACAGCTCTGAAAGTAATATATTTAAATACGTTGAAACCGAACCATAAATCTCTTAATGGATAAAAAATGTAGTATAGCATCTTAACCTTTCAATATTTCCACGACCCTCTCCATCCTCATGCCGCGGGAACCTTTAATAAGAACGATGTCGCCCACGCCGACAACCCTCCTGATTATATCCGCCATCTGACTATGCGACGAGCAGTTCCACAGCCTGTTTTCGGCAATGCCGCCTGCGCGCGCTCCTGATAACATCTCCTGAGAAAATTTACCAAAGGCCAATAATCCCGTAACATCGCTCATCGCAACAAGTTTTCCCATAAGGCGATGTAATCGTTTGGCCCCCCTGCCAAGCTCCAGCATGTCGCCGCTGACCACCCATCTGGCATTCGCCCGGCACCCCTTTAAGGTGTCGAGGGCGGCCTTCATCGATGCAGGATTTGAATTATAGGAATCATTGATTACCGGAATACCGTTAATCGTTAATGGGTTTAGCCTCATAGATGCCGGCCTAAAATTTAATAACGCTTTTTTACACTCCGTCCAACCTACCTTGAAACAGCGGGCCACAGATATGGCAGCCAGCGCATTATAAATATTGTGCTCACCCAGAAGCTTGAGCGAATAATCATCCTTACAGTTTACCTGAAAATCTAATCTGCTGCCCGTTTTTTTCAAAGCCGACACCCTGACATCGCTTGATGCATTAAACCCATACCTTAATACTTTAAACCTTGCGCTCTTTATCTTACCGAGATACGGGTCGTCTCCATTCACTACTGCTACTCCGCGCCTATCCAATGAATCTAATATATGCCTCTTCTCCTTAAAAACCCCGCCCAGATCCGAGAGATGCTCCAGATGGGAAGCTCCGACATTAGTCATCACCGCCATCGTCGGTTTTGCTATTTCAACCAGCGTCCTGATCTCACCCCTATGATTCGTTCCGAGCTCCAGCACGCAAATCTCATGGCGTCTATTCAATTTTAGAAGCGTCTCTGGAACACCGATGTGGTTATTCTTAGTTCCCTCATTTTTTAATACAGAATATTTGGTAGCCAGCACCGCTGAAATCATCTCTTTCACCGTTGTCTTGCCATTACTCCCCGTAATAGCTATAACCGGTATCTTAAAATTCGCCCTGTGCGCGGACGCGATATTCTGCAGGGCCTTAACAGCATCTTTAACTTTGATCAATACCTTAGAGTCTCTATATCTCGTATCGAGCACATCCTCAACAATAGCCCCAATAGCCCCCTTCTTAAATGCGTCCTCCAGAAATAGGCTTCCGCAGAAGTTTGGACCGCGCAGGGCGATGAAAAATTCCCCCCTCTTTATCAATCTGGAATCCGTAGAGATTTTCGCCGGATCGATCTCCAGATTCCGATCGCCCGACAGTAATTTTCCACCGGTTACTTTCAGGATTTCGCCGATCTTCACTTCGACTCCATTTTCCTTAATATCGAAAGCGCTACGTTTCTGTCATCAAAAGGTAAGGATCTGCCCCTGATTATCTGATAATTCTCATGCCCCTTACCCGCTATTAACACTATATCACCTTCGGAAGCTGATTTTAACGCCACGGAGATCGCATCTCTTCTTCCGGGGACCACATTATAGTTTGTAAACCTACCTTTAATGCCGCGCTCAATATCGCTAAGTATCGATCCCGGATCTTCGAATCTGGGATTGTCCGAGGTAACTATGACGTGATCTGAATATTTACATGCTATCTTCCCCATTTTCGGGCGCTTCGTCTTATCCCTGTCGCCTCCACAGCCAAACACAGTCAGTATGCGCTTCGGGGTAAGGCCCTTTAAGAGGCCCAGGACGTTGGCCAATGCATCCTCTGTATGGGCAAAATCGACGAAGACCTTAAATTTTTGGGCGGACACTACCTCCTCGAGCCTGCCCGGCACCCTTTCCATAGACTCAATCCCTTTGATGATGGCAGTCTTCGGCAGTTTCAGGGCTATCGCAGAGGCCAGCGCGGCGAGTATATTAGATATGTTGTGGGCTCCTATAAGTTTAGTGCGCATCGCCATCTCTCCTATAGGCGTCAGGGCAATGAAACTACTACCGTGCATAGATAATTTAATATCCCTGGCCATCACATCGGCTCTCTGCTTAATTCCATATGTTATCACTCGGTTATTTATCGATCTTTTCAGGGATGCCACTTTCTTATCATCGACGTTAAGTACCGCGACGCCGCGCGGCTTCAGGTGTTTAAATATTTTCTTCTTCGCATTAAAGTAGTTTGTGGTCGTCTTGTGGTAATCGAGATGGTCGCTCGTCACGTTAGTAAATATAGCGACGTCCAATCGGATCTTCTCCGATCTGCCCTGGTCCAATGAATGGCTCGAGACTTCCATAATCGCATAACCCATCTTCATCCGCACCATCTCGGCAAGCATTCTCTGAAGCACTATAGCCCCAGGAGTCGTGTTAATGGCCGGAAAAATTTTGTCTTTCAACCTATAATTTATAGTTCCGATTATCCCGGCATCAGATCCGGAGGACTTAATAATAGATTCGAGGATATATGTGATAGTGGTCTTCCCGTTCGTTCCCGTTATGCCCGTCACTTTTAGCATGCCGGACGGATGGCCATAAAAATTATCGGCGATCGTATTGAGCGCTGATCGCGTATCATCGACCAATATCTCGAGCGCTCCACCCTTAAAATTAAAATCTTTCTCCGCTACGACGACTTTAGCTCCGGCGCCAATCGCGCTCTTAATGAACTTCGCGCCATCGAGGGAACAACCCTTTGCCGCGATAAACAGGCTCCCGGGAATGACTTTTCGTGAATCGTCCGTCACATTGCTTATATTAATATTCCCCATCTTAATGCCGGGTTTTATATCGATATCCTTCAGAATATTTTTCAGATTCATTTTCAAATCGCCTTAATCCCTTTTGTATTCAGATACTTCAACGTCTCCTCGACAACGCTCTTAAATACCGGAGCCGAGACATCTCCTCCATAATATACCGGATGGGGTTCATCGACGCAAACGGCCACTGCAAGTAATGGCTTTTCATACGGCGCAAAGCCTATGAACGACGCGATGAATTTGCTGTGTGAATATGTTCCGCCCTCTATCTTTTGCGCGGTACCGGTCTTACCCCCCACCTTAAACTCATCGACTTTGGCCTTCTTGCCGGTCCCGTTTTCGACAACACCATTTAAGATGTACCTCATATACACAGCTGTCTTGGGCGAGATAACCTTTCTCGCTATTGACGGAGGAAATTCTTTTATCACCTCGCCGTTCTCGGTAATTATCTCCTTTACTATCCTCGGTTTTACATAGAGCCCGTTATTCGCTATCACTGACATAGCCGTCGCGAGCTGCATTGCGGTTACGGTGACTTCCTGCCCCATCGGTATCGCATTCATACTGACCCTTGACCATTTTTCTACAGGGCGATTTAAACCTACGACCTCACCGGGGAGATCTATGCCGGTCCTGCCGGTAAAGCCGAACAGTTTGATATATTTATACATTTTATCAGGGCCTAAAAGGCTTGCGGCCTTAACGGTCCCTATATTCGATGATTTTTCTATTACCTCCTTAAAGGTCAGAAGGCCGTAAGGATGAACATCATGGAGGACTTTACTGCCGATCTTGTACTCACCGTTTTCACAGAAAAACTTGTCATATAATCGGACCAGGCCCTCTTCCAGAAGCGCGCTCGCGGTCACGATCTTAAATATGCTTCCCGGCTCAAAGAAGTCATTAATGCATCTGTTTCTGATCGATTCGGATTGTCTCTTATTCAGATCATTCAGGTCGAAGTTAGGCAGGTTCGCCAGCGCCAGAATAGCGCCGGTTCGGGCATCCATCACTACTATTGATGCGGCCTTTGCGTTATGTTTTTCGTAAGCCTTATACAGCTCCCGTTCTGCAATCGATTGTATGATCTCGTCGATAGTGAGCACTATGTTCATGCCGTTCGTCGGGGGAATACATTCGTACTGATAGGATTCGAGCGTTTTTCTTTTGGCGTCCTGCGTCGTTATCAGCCACCCGCTCCTGCCCTTAAGATAATTATTATAATTATACTCGACCCCTTCTAAACCATTATTATCTATATTAACTGCTCCGAGCAGATGACATGCCAGCGACTTATCGGGATATACCCTCTTTGATTCCTCGACGAACTCGATCCCCTTTATCTTTAAGGCCTTCAGCTCTGCCGATTCCTGCGGTGATATTTTTCTCTTTAGCCATACAAATCCTTTACCGCCTGAGAGCTTATCAAATACAACTTTCTCATCGAGCTTCAGGACCTGGGCGACTGTTTTTGCCGAGGCTTCTTTATCTTTTATTAATCTGGAATTAGCAAACACCGAATCGGTATTGATATTAACCGCGAGGATCTGCATATTGCGATCAAATATAGCGCCGCGTCTGGGCTGGACTTCTGTGGATACAATATGCTGTTCATTGGCGATCTTGTAGTAAAAGTCGCACTTAACAACCTGAAGATAGAAAAGACGAAACAACAGAAGGGCCAACGCCAATAGAAAAAAGAGAAAGATGTTTAATTGACGCGCCCTGAAGATTCCACTATGCACGAATTAAAGAAATCCTTAAACTTAAAAAACGACTAAAGCCGCTTAATGACTTACCTGAGCTTCCGCTTTAGGCGTTAAATAATCGAAAAATGCAAATATATCGTTTTTCTTGGATGTTTTAAATATATACGGACGCTTATCTGAGCTGCTATATTTTAAACTGGCCAGCCTTACAACATGCCCCCTCTTTGGAAACGCGACTTCAATGCTCTGCGCAAGGAGGGCCTCTTCGAGACGGCTGGGCGCTTCTAAATTATCAATATTATATCCCAGCCCCTCGTTGTGGTCAAGAATATCCTTAAGGGCTTTTTCCTTAATTTCGATAGCATAGCTTATCTTCACCAGTTCAACCTGTTGGTGGACATATAGTAGCGATATCAAAGTTACGCTTACTATCATAACAGTGATTCTGAATGCCCTCATAATTATCAGATCCTCTCCGCAACTCTTAATTTCGCGCTTCTTGACCTTGGGTTAATTGTAGCTTCTTTATCGGAAGCCGTCAATGGCTTCTTTGTTATTATTTTTAAATCTCCGGTAATTGCACGCGCCTTAAACATATTCTTAACTATCCTGTCCTCAAGCGAATGGAACGAAATAACCACTACCCTTCCACTTTGCACCAGATAACTTATGCCCTTTTCGAGGCCCTCTGTCAGCGCTCCCAGCTCATCATTAACAGATATCCTGATGGCCTGGAAAGTTCTGGTAGCCGGATCTATCTTGCCTCGTCTGCCTTTAACTGCCCTATGTATAAGCGATCTCAATTGTCCCGTAGTATCTATAGGCCCTTCGCCGCGGGCATTTACTATGTAGCGGGCGATGCGCCTTGCGAAGCGCTCTTCACCGTACTTCCAAATAAGATCTGACAGATCCGATTCCCTGTATCTGTTCACTACATCCCAGGCCGATATCTTAAGCCTGGGATCCATCCTCATATCTAATCGCGCATCATGTTTTAGGCTGAAACCCCGAACCACGTCGTCTATCTGAAACGATGATACGCCTATATCGAATAAACATGCATTTAACCCGTCTATACCTTCCGATTGAAGTACCGTATCTAAATTCCTAAAATTCGCGTTTATCAGTTTGCAATATGGGCCAAAATCTTTAAGTCTCTCGACGCTCTTCTCCACGGCCGATGCATCGGCATCGAGAGCGATTAATTTCCCGCCGGGCTGAATCCTGTTTAGGATTTCAAGGGAATGGCCGCCGCCTCCGACGGTCGCATCCAGCACTATATGGCCCGGCTTTAAATCCAAGGAGCTTATCACCTCATCGAGCATTACCGGCAGATGCACTATCGTATTATTCTCCGAAAGTACTATAAAAACTTCGTAAGCGAATTAGACCTGGAGTTTGTGAAAAAGACATTCCAGATATAACAGTCCAATCCCACATCGGCGGGATTGCAATTCAGCGCCCTTACTTTCTTAAACCTATCTATCAGCGTATCGATATTTATCTGATAGCTTCTCTCCTTCTTAAGGACTTTGGCGCACCTATTTGGCATATTATTACCCTCCTTCTTCCATCATCAGTTTTTCTGCTATATCTTCGAAGGAATCCTTGGAACTGTTGTAGTATGATTTCCAGGCATCCTGAGACCACACCTCGATCCTATTGGATACACCGATGATCATCACATCTCTTTTTATCGCGGCGTAATCCTTCAGGTATTTCGGTATAAGGATCCTTCCCTGCTTATCACATTCTATTTGTGACGCGCCGGCAAAATACATTCTGTTAAATCGTCGTGATTCGGATTTCGTAAAGGAGATCGCTTTGAACTTCGATTCCTGGGTCTTCCATTCATTCTCTGTAAACATAAAAAGACACTTATCGAGTCCGCGCGTTATAAAGAATTTCTCGACGTCGTACTCCTTAAATGCCTCTCTGAACTTAGAGGGTATTATGAGCCTGCCTTTTTTATCTATGGTGTGCTCATATTCACCGTAAAACATCTTTTGCGCCTCCCTCCATATCACTCCACTTTCTACCACCTTATGGTCAGAGTATACACCACGACAACCACCTTGTCAAGGACGCGCCATTTATTTTTGTACTAGGTCAGTTACTGGGGGAATTTTAAGAGGTCATCTCGTAATGAGGTCTTACCAGTTAATGCCGGCTCCTACCATAACGATAGACTCCTCGTGAGATCTCAGGAACCTGATGAAGGCCGAACCGTCACCTTCTAAAATGGCATGATTAAGCTCTACCGTAATCCCGATATCTTTCTTATTAATATCATCCTTTAGCTTAAAGGATATCGTGTCTACTGATGTTAGTCTGGCTTCCGCGGTAAATACGATGGAATATATTCTCCCATCGCCATAATTGACATCAAAGGATAATCCCGAGCCCCTCCCGATGCGCCATGTGCCAAACAAGGTGATTATGCGGCTAACCGGCCTTTGGCGCGAAGACAATTTAATGCCAAGCTCATATTTTATATAATCGTCGCCGCATATGCCAAGGGACGCTTTGAAATTTAATCCCGCGGGGCTTCCGCCTTCGATTTGATATATCAACACACTTTTTTGTCCGATATTCCATTTCCCATTTAATGTCAGAGTATGAGAAATCTTCTCTTTTCGCTTCAGGTGCCTGGTTTCGTAACGGTATACGATCTCATTATTTTTCCCTACCCCCCACCCCGCCTCAAATAGAAGTGTGTCGTATCTGTCGCCTGCTCTGGTAACCTTAAATGATAAACGATTATTCTCATCAGCCTGCCATACACCTGCTATATCCAATACGTACGTCGTAAAAAGATCTTCCCCGCGCTTCGTAGTTACCGAAAACAGGATAGCGTCACCTCGAATATCCATTATATCGCCGGATATCACCAGAGAATCTCCCGACAATCCTCCGGCAGATTTATCTATTGTAAACTTCAGGTTGTGATCCTTTGTAAGAGACCAGGTTCCCTGCAGTTTAACCTGATAAGGGATATTCTCGGAATTGTCAGATGGTGATTTAACGCGATATTGCAGGCATCCGCTTTCACCTATTGCAAATACCCCGTCTATAATTTGCCTTTGCTTGGGTAGCGCCAAACCGCCATCGATAGCGACCAGCCTATTATAGGGATCGACTTCGTATCTTATTCTTTCTGCCATTATAATTTCCCGGGTTATGGTGAGAATGCGTTAAGAGTGGAGGCCTGATTCATTATTACAGCGCCGTAGATAGGGCTTCGTAGTTATTGCGCCAATCGGTTATATCTTTATAATTAACCGGCCTTATTTTCAATAATACAATATGCCCCAATAACTCACTCAGGCTGGATACTGACGTCACTGTCTCATTAGTAATAGCGCTTAGATATGTGGTTAAATTATCCAGCGCCATTTTTTGCGCCGGAGAGTTTTTATTGGCTTCGGCCTCTTTGCACCATGCAATTAACCTGGTTATCGTAATCCGCGCGCTAACATCCGGGAACCCTTTTGCATTGGCAGTATCTGTATCGCTGTAGGCATCCGGCATAATCGTACATTGATTTCCAAATTTTCTAAGAGAAGCTTCGCCCGCCTGAACCTGTGCTCCATCCATTTGCGGCGCGAATACGACGACCTCCCGGCCGGCTTCGACACCTTCCAGTGCTTTTTGCAGATTATCTTTTGTAGTGGGCGCGTCTTTCTCTATAAGGAATAATTTTAGCTTGTGTACGTTATTACGCTCACCATACCCTTTATCTCCAAATGTCCTACTCATCTGCCTTTCTAAATTTTGCAGATAGGCATCCGGATTTATATTCTTCTCTCTTAATTCCTCGGCTATCCAATATGGTAATCCCACCACCGCTATAGGATCGCGCGCGCTTCTATTTTCTTCTTTTCCAAGCGCGGCAATCGTAGCATCATTACGCACACTGACCTCATCGCTTATCAATTTACGATGGTCATCCTGAGTCCCCAAAGGATCTGTTTTCACAGGCGCCACAACCCTGTAACACATCCACCTTCGTAATTGCAATTCTTCCGAAGGATCATATCCCTCTCCGACCGATTCTAAACCATACCCCGCATCTCTAATTGATTGTAATGCCAGATTGGTATTTCTCCATTCACGTCCGCCATTATACCAGCCAATAATTAAATATCCTCCTGCGCGTATTTTTTTCATCGCCGTAATTAGCATATCTGCCTTCTCTTTAGCCGAAACGCCGGGATCTGAAAGCACCGACATCATAATTATAATATCAGCAGAACCATCGTCAAATTCACATGTTTGAAATTCTGATTTTTCAAGGTTCATTGTCTTTAGAGAACCGGACCCACTCCATTCGGACGAAGCCTTTCGCCATCCTTCATTACTATCAGAATTCGGTTCATAAACGGTTACGGACGCTCCGGATGACAGGCATAATTGCTCCCAAATGATGCGCGAATCATCCGCGTGATCTCCTTCAGATGTTAAATATCGATAGCCTCTTCCCGGCCCGACAGAAATTACTCTGGACTCATGACCCACATTTAATTTTTGCAGTAATCCCCATGCCTTTTCAACGCTTTCATGTTTAACTTCGACATCTTCTTTCTCATCAGGTGATAAATCAGGAGTTTTTGCATATCTTATTTTGCGTTCTTCCGATCGGGCCGGAGATGGTTCCGACCTTTTAGTTTCCTCTTTAGATCCGCCAATAGCCCCTTTCTGATATCCGCGCTCTTTTAGCTTCCAGATGTCTATCGCGATGTTTCCGGATATGTGCATGGCGGTTGCTATGCCGAGGGTGATGGGTATGGCAAGATCCGGAGTTGCAATTGAACAAGTGTAGTATGCGGCAAGTCCGATTATTGAATATAGGAGTGGGAAGATCGTCTTATTCGAGAATGTTCTATGCAGATAGAATACGGCTTTACTATATAATGACAGGCTGGGTGGAGCACGGTCGCCCTGTAGACCATGCCAGACCACATATATAAGCTGTGCGATCGAGTAAGTAATAATTCCTGCATATCCCGGTAAAAGAAGAGCGAGCGCTTTAACGCCTTCCTCAAGGGTAGGAAGATAACCATTCTCCACGCGGCCTCTATGGATGCCTTTATTTATGAGCCAGTCACGGGCTGAGAGAATGTTGCCTTTTTCATGCCCAACATCCCCAACATCATCCGAACGCCTAAGCAGTTGAACCTGCGTAGCTCCGGCCCTTCTTAACCAGCTCGGCATACTCGTTAAATTATTGGCAGGCGTGAAAAAATTAAATCTACTATATATTTCGTCATGATGCTTTATCATATTGGTAAAAAATTCCCTGGCTCGAGCCGCATAATCTAAGCGCTTTTCATACCTCTCGGGGCTCTCTTCGCGATACTTATACACCTTCCCTTTTGTCAATGTGCCATTAAAATCTCCTATAACTATAAGCTTCTCTTTGGCGCGCGAAACAGCTACATTGAGCCTCTGGAGGCCATCCATGCTCGCATAAAAACCAAGATCCGGCCTATTTGTATTGCTTCGAACTAAAGAGAGAATGACTGCTTTATTCTCCTGACCCTGCACAGAATCTGCAGTTAGTATATCGACGCCTTCGCCGCTACCTCCGGAAATATCAATACCCATCTCAGCCAACATATCTTTACTTAATCGTCTTTGCCCTAACGGTTCGAGATTATATTTATTCCTATAACTATCCCTGTCTCTACAGATATTGATAAATTCTCTCTTAAATGCCGCGTCATTGTTCGGATGATCTTTTTTCGCTTTAGCTTCCCGGTCATTAAGACCTGCTTTTAAATTCAGAGCTTCCCTTATTTTCTCGATCTGGGCTTTGTACGGAGTTATGATAAGCATATCCTTGGCCTGATATCTATAGACAGGTTCACGTGTCTTTGGATCTATCATCGGCCTTCCGGTATTGGGATCTACCTTAATCTGGCTCAACATCCAGTCGACGGCCTCGAGCACATAGCTAACCTCTCCCAGATTATATGTCGACCCTGATGAATCTTTTGTCTCAATAGAAGATCGGCCATGAAGCGTAGTTTGTACGGGAATAAATGTATCGAGATCTAATTTTTCCCATAGGGCTTCCGTTTTATTTTGATCTCTATGCCTTAACACTCCACCGTACGTGAGCTTATCTACAAGCTGTGCGATAGCCCAATGAGATCTGCGGTTAACGCTAAGGCAATGATATCTTATAATGGCGCTTAATTTAGTGACCATCCTCTCGAATAATGAGAGACGTTCATTATCTTTATTATCATCTGTAAATATTTGCGCAATATCTTCCGTAGCTCCCAACTCTCTTCTTATTAACCCTATCTGTTCCTCGCCAAGGCCATGCGCGGGCAACTGTTTATGGTCTCCTACCAATACGATCTTCTCTTTAGCCAGTGACATGCCAACCATCGTCTCTGCGACAGTCGCCCTACCGGCCTCTTCGATAAATACCACATCATAATCATCAAATATGGCCATCTCATTTCTATATTGCTGGTCATTTTTTAGCCGGCGTTCCATACGGTCATTACGAAAGCCGTTCAGGGTCCCTAAGACTACATATCCCGGCCTGATTTTATCCTTAGATCGTCGTATAGTATCCAGGACCTTTCTAAATCGATTATCCGGAGATGAATACGGAGTGTATTGGCTCCAATAAGGTTTTAATCTGTCAGAAACTTTTGACACATCATTACCTAATCTTATAATGGGAACCTTGGGCTCGTTATCAGCAGTCAGTAAACTCTCCCCTACATGATTAACTGCCGGATTTGATTGGGATAATATAAGCACACGTTTACCCCTTTCGACCAATTGTTGAGCAGATTCGGATATTACGCTCGTCTTGCCGGTGCCCGGAGGGCCCTGAATAAATACAACCGGAACTTTTGGATTTAGGATATCGTTAATAGCCGCGACCTGCGAATCATCGTAATTAATTCCATTCTTATTATTTCTATAAGTAGTCGCGTCACCTGCTAAAGATGTCGGAGGCATCTCCACAAAACCGAGCGCAAAGCAAACCGGTTTCTTTGCCGCCAAAGGTCCAACGCTCCCCTTATTAACCACATCATCGGCATATTCTATAGCATCTCCTAAGCCCTGAATCTGGTTCGTAGTGGTTCTGTCCTCGGAGCGCCTGAATATACCGCCATGCTTCTCTATTAAGTAGATAAAGCTGCTTACAGCGGCCGGGTTTTCACCTTCTGAGGATTCAAATTCAAGGGTCTTCCTGGATGGATCTACATTTACCAACGAAAAATATCTACTTACTGTAACAGCGCCATCGGGTGAGCCTGCGGCACTCGTTCCTGGCGCAATTCTGGCCTTTCGCTTAGCCTCCGCCTGATCATACGATTCTCTGTCTGTGAATTCGCACGACTCTCCGCGAAATAGCGGGAGCTTCGAATATTCATCCAGCACAGGCCGGGAGACTCCATCTTTACTGAGCACTTCAATATTTTTTATCTTAAATCCCCTGCGCGTTCTTTCTACATTGTTACCAAAAGACCAATATGCCGTCTCCTCGGCGGCCAATTTCTGCTTGATCGACTCCTGAGTAGCCACCCACGCCTTCAACATACTCTGATGCACACGAAGATCATCTCGCATCCTCTTGGCATGCGCCTTTCTCAAAAGTGCTTTTGCTTTGTCATGAAAGCCAAGCTCAGACTCTGTGTATTCTAAAATAGCGTTTACTATGTTTTTAATGGCATCGATCCTATCTATCTTCAACTTATTAAGTACCTCGGAATCGGACATATCGCATGCCTTATTTACAGCGGATAGCAATAAGTCGGCAATATCCGTGTTTTCCTTATCAGATTGGTATATTCTTCCGGAGGCGCCAATAAGAGCTTCTATATCCCAGCTCTCCCTGTCGCTTGCTATTGCCTTTTTTGCCGCGGCATACTCTTTATTTACTTCAGCAATTCTATCCCTTATATTTCTGAGCACAACTCCCGGGGCTCTGTCAAAATCCACATCTTCAGGTAATAGCTTAAGAGCCGCTTCCGCTTCTTTGCTTGGACGCCCCTTTTTATCGTCTTTTAATACCAGTTTTCTGTCCGCAGAGCACGGCCTGCCACATTTTAACAGCTCATCTGCAGCTGATACGGAAATAATTCTATCTACAAAAGAGTTAATGACATTGTCGCTATCCTTACCTTTAATTGCTCTAGATGGCAATAATGGCTCAACCTTATCTAAGGCTTGTGAATACATGCCACTCCAATACAGCTCCCGCGCCTCCAGAATCAGATCTAATTTCTTATTCATTTGTTGCAAGGCTTCGTTTTTGTCATCAAGGCTCAAAGCTTCGGTCACTTCAGTTTTTGCATCATCAAAACGCGATAAACTATAGCTCTTTTGCACTCGCTCTGAAAGCTCTCTCACCCGCGTTTCTTTACCAATCTTTCTTAATGCTTCATCTTTGTAAGATGAAAGCTTTCTTCTATCTTCTTCATTAAGGGCCTGATCTGCCTCAATTTTGGCGCAAAGAGCTAAGGCTTTATTGGGTTTCCCAATCTCTACCAAGTCAGCGATCCTTATTATTGTATCCGCAATATTAAGCGACCCATCTACTTTTAATTCCGCCGCTCGCGCAAAACCCACAGGACTTCCGGGCTTTCCCTTTCCGAGGGCATCGGCGCTACCTATCATCCTGTCAATTACCTTCGCCGCGCGCTGTGGATCCGCCCATAATAGAAAATCCAATAAATTTTCTTTATAGGAATCTTTTTTTTCACCGGCAGCTTCGATCTCCTCACCTATAAGATCCAAAATCTGTGGTCTGATAATAAAATTACGTGCCCATAGGAGTTGCAAATTATATAACGGATCTTGCACATTAACGCAGTCTTTTTTCCTTTTAGACCCGAATATCTCGAAAAGCGCGCTCCTGGCGGCATCCTTATTGTCCAACTTCATATAGGAATACACCAAATACATATTCCATAGATATTCAGGTTCCTCCGCCAAACCATTTCTACCGCTACGTTTAAGACTCTCCGTATCATCGGCAAATTTCTGCAATCCTTGCCGATTATCTCCTATCGACATAAGCCTCATGTGCGCCTTCTGCCTAACAAAATGTGAAGAATCTTCTGCCGGTGCGTACATTGTGAGGGTCTCCATAATCTCGTCAACCATATCATCGACCATGTCGGAGTCCCCGCCCCTTAGGCGGTAAAACATTACCAGGTCGACATATATATCTACCAACAGCTCGTACATACCTATTGAATATATACCTCTCGTTAAACCTTCCTTCAAAATTCCGGCGGCTTCTCTTGCGTTATTCTTATTAAACTCTCGAATCCTATTTAAAATCGAAACCGCTTTAAATAAATATGCTTCGGCGCATGTTTCTCTATGCCCGTTAGCGCTCTCTGTAATGTCAATAGATATGGCTCTGGAAAGGTCCAATGCCGAATCTGAAAATTTAATCGCATTTCCAATATCCATAGGCGTAGCATAAAACGATAGGGCGGCAAAGCTATACTTAATATTGCAAGCCAAATGTACCGAACTTTTCAGCTCGTCTTCATGTGCCTGATAATACCTATCAGCTTCCGCATATGCAGCGCGGGCATCTTCTATCTTATTAAGCATCTTGTAAGCATACGCTTTTATAAATTTAAAAATGAACATGGTCTCGACTTTGGCCTCTGGAACTCTCTCTAAATATTTATCGGCATAGTGCAATGCTTTGTCGCAATATTTCTTAAGCTGAACGCTGGAGGCTTGTCCAAGCTTATCTTCCATATCGCACGCTTCAAAATAATAAGCCATGATTAAACAATGTAATACCTCGTCTTTCGATTCCTCAATCTTTCTTACCGGTTCAGCCGCGCTATCATCAAGGCCTTCAATGAGACCCTTCCGTGCAAATTTCGTCCAGGCATCCAATGCTGTAAGATATTCCTCTCCGTATTCTATAGTCTGTTTATAGTTGGCTTGATCCGATGAGGAGAGCGCGATTCTACGCAGAAGCACAATATCGAAACCTATAGGATTGAAATTTGCCGATGCCCTGCATGGTTTGACGGCGCGCTGCAATTTTATATCAAGATCTAAAATAAGGTCTGGTGGCGCTCCCATCAGGCTTAAGCCATGAACTCTATTGACATATTCTTCAAGCCTATCTTGCAACCCAATAAATTCACGCACTATATCTCTATATTTATCCCCTGCCATTCGACTAATAGACTTCTCGCTTCTATTCGATATATTACGGAGAATGAATGGATCGAATTCACGTTCAATGAATTTATTTATCTCTTCATTGAGGTCTAGACATGCAATAATAGGATCTACCACTTTTTCTTGCACGCTCCTAAACAGATCTTTTAAAGGATTCTCCTCATCGTCGCTGTTATTAATCTTTTTGATAAGATATTGATGTACTTCATCTACTATCTCTTCTATACTTATTGGAACAGTTACATAGTCGGGCATAACGCTACCCAATCCTTTTGCAACCATGGATGCGAACAACAATTCATATTCAATTAAAGCTGTTAGTGGCAAAGCGATAAGGGCGGGGTAACAAATATATAAAGTCGTATCATGCATCGCCGCCATCGCCCATTTATTACATGACTTGACCATCATAAGCGGATCCGCTACCAACACAACCTTATTAATATCCCGCGAGGGGCTTAGCTCACGCAAGTCTTCCCTAAATTTCCTTAATGTCTCCTGCATTTCATCGCTTATTTTAATATCCGAAGGCGCATAGTAATGTATGTCTTCCAGCAATCGTCCGGGACTTGGATGATTTTCCAGATGGCTTTTTAGGCCGAGTAATATATTTGATATATCTCCCTTATGAAGCGCGTGAGTAATACCCACATTTACTTCTGAAAGCGTGTGCATCGCATTCATCATGTCGGGATTTAGTTGATCGGGGGCGGCCAGAACGTTCTTAAGGACTGACGGTATGGCATCGACAATCCTCAGGTTATTTTCTCCTGACAGGATCTTGAAATAGGGGCAATCATATCCATTTGTATTTTTAAAATTCGGCATAATAGAGATATAAGATACGTCTTGCTTCCTGAAATGCTCACACAGGTTTTCTGTGTGAAATCCGCCGGTGATGAGGATGGATACGCGAGGTCCCTTCATATTCTTCAAAAACAGATCGTCTCTCTTAAATGAATATTCGTAGAACTTCGCTATCTCTTCGCGATATTGGTCGAGGGCTGCGATATTGGACTGCTGAGAAACATATACCAGGTCATCCTGAAGCGCTCCTGTTACACTGTCATTCTGAGGCACCGAAGGTGCCGAAGAATCTACGCTCTTTAGATTCTTCAGTCGCTTCGCTCCTTCAGAATGACGCGCAACAACTCCACTAATGAACTCTACGTAATTCTTCGTTTCGAATGAGGCAATATGCTCTTTATAGTATTTATAATCTTCCCTGGTTAAGGTTATATTAAACAAGTTCTTTAGAATGGTGAGATTCTTTGATAGTTTATTCAGCTCCTCCTGATTATGATTCTGATAAAGTAACCCCCTGACCTTATTTTCCAAGCTATCCACTTCCTCTATTATAGCCACCTTATCAATAGAATCGTAAACGGCCATATACGCAATGTATTTCTGCAGATCATTAAATTCGTTCATCTCGATATCGATCAATTTTGCTTTATCAGCCAAAAATAGATAAAAATCCTTCTGCGATATCCTCTGGGCCTTGAATTCAACGGTCTTCGCTACCAGCTCTTCGAGTGATTTTTTCGAGATCTTCTTCTGTAATCTATCTATAAGCTCATCTCTTTGGTTATTGGCCTTCTTAAAATCGATCCCACCCTCTTCGCCCAGAACCTGATTAAGTAGATAGATATTCTTGTAAGATTTAATATCTATAGGTTTATCTCGCATGTCATTCTGAGGACCATTCTGGTCCGAAGAATCTACGCTCTTTGGA
>Ga0114951_10000996_pt1 | contig 37093 bp, 57 predicted proteins | sample AM7aDNAmetaG_FD_88677 | JGI IMG/M metagenome (GOLD analysis project Ga0114951, IMG submission 88677) | Freshwater microbial communities from Finland to study Microbial Dark Matter (Phase II) - AM7a DNA metaG | ecosystem: Environmental > Aquatic > Freshwater > Lake | place: Finland: Lake Alinen... | reverse complement strand
TTTTGAGAAAACACATTAAAAGTAAATAGTAATAAAATCGATAGAAACAATTTTTTCATAGTTTATAATTTAAAATGTTCAATTGCAGAGAGGTTCGGGTATGAGCAAAAATGGTGCGTCAAGTTATGCTGGAAGTTTGGACTTTGAATCTTATATACCGTCTAATCAAAACATCATAGTATATTATGGAATGGGTTCTTATAATTCTAGTAGATTATCTTGGCAAATAGAAGATTTGTTGTTCAAAAAAGTTAGATTTTATATTCAGGCATCAAGTATAAGTACAGATGGTTATAAATATCATTCTGGAAATAAATCAAATTCAGTTTTTTTTGTATCTGATTATTCATATAAAAAGAATAGATTTAAATTAGTTGCTTTCATAGGAAGTTCAACTAATAAATTAGCTTGGATAGGTGCGCCGATGGATAGTATCAAAAAAGATAACAGATATAACTCTTGTACAACAGGAGAAAATGATGATTTTATACAAAATCATATACAATTCCATCATACTTATTTATTTGATAGTAAAAATAAAATAAATTATTGTGTCTATTATAACTATATTAAAGGTGGTTATACTTTTGATTATCCAAATTTTTTGAATCAAAATAACGATAATAGTGTCGAAAAATCAAATACATATATCAATAAATATGATGTAGTTGAAAATTTTACAGGTTTTTATGTTAATTATTCTAAAAATACAGAATATTTAACTTGGTTGATTGGTTTTAACTCGTACGATTATAATTGTAAACATATAGGTAGTGCTCAACAATTAAATCAACTATCAAATCTATGGGGTCCTGATAACACTTCAAATTATACCAATATCGGTTTTCGTGATGAAAAAAGTTTATATACAAAAATTATTTTAAAATTAGATAATTTACATGTTTATGGTGATATTCAATATCGTCATTCTACTTTTACTTATCAAGGTCAAGATATAACAAAATATTACAGATGGAATTTTTTGAATCATAGTTATGGTGTTGATTTTTCTAAAAATAATTATAAGATTTATTACAACATAGGTAAAAGTTATAGGGAACCTTGTAGGAATGATTTATTCAACGGATATGATAATCCAACAATATCCGATATTGTTGATTTGAAACCAGAAAGTGTGATCGATCAAGAATTGGGATATAAGTATAATAGTAAAAAGTTATATTTAAATTTCAACTTATATTTCATGAATTTTAAAGATGAATTAACTCTTACAGGTCAAACAGGTCCGGGTGGATATCCTTTACATGAGAATGTTGATAAAAGTTATCGAAAAGGAATTGAATTAGATATGAAATACAAATTTAACAACGGTTTGTTTTTATCTAATAGTTCTTGTTTAAATAGAAGCGTTATAGAACAAAAAGGTATTGATATTGTACAAGTTTTAACACCTTCAACCATAGTTAATCAAGAAATCGGTGTAGATAAAAAATATTTTACTATCGGATTAATTTTTAGATATCAAAGTTTTTCGTATATTGATTTTGAAAATACCAAAGATTATGAATTACCAGAATATAAAACGATTAATTTAAGATTTGGAATAAAATATAAATCGGTAGAATGGAGTCTATATCTAAATAATATTACAAGTGAAAAGTATTTTAATATGGGTAACGTTGGTGGTAATCGACCAGTATACTTTGCAAATGCTCCAATTAATTTTTTCACAGGAGTTAAAATTAGATTAAGATGATATATATTACAATAAAAGTTTGGCAAATATTAGTTTCATTTATTGTGGTTGCTTTATTTCTCTATGTACAACATAGAATTTTAAAAAAATATAAATGTCAAATTATTTATTCCCTTAGGAATTTTGTAAAATGGAAAAAATATTATGTTTATGACTTTGATTTAAAGATTTTAGATAAAAATAATATAACCGTGGAAGAAAGTTATCACGATTATGACTATTTTTATTTCTGTGTGTTTAAATTTTATCAGATTCCTTTTTTTGGATTACCACAAAGATTGAGTGAAAATGTCGAAATTAGGAAAGATAGAACTGATATAGATTATGACCATTATAAAACAGATAAACGATTATATAATTATTTAGAAAATTTAGAATTTGAAGGTAAAAATTTACAGGTTATTATACCACCAGGAAGAGATTCAAATTTTCCACCTTATAGAATATTGATGAAAAAACTTTCAAGAAAAAATAAATATAAAAAACTTTTGAATAATGCCAGTGCATGTAAATAGAAATGATGGTTCATTTGATAAGGTATACATTCGTGTATCTAATAATTTTGAATTTGATTTGTTATCAAAAATTTTGAGGAAAAAAGGATTTGAATGGGGTAACAGGGAATATTCTTACGAATTCCTTAGATATGCTTACGGAAAAGATTCTTTTTACGTTTCTATCAATTTCATTACTATGAAAATGACAGAGTATGTGTTCGGTTTAAAAGATGGTAGATACATTGATTGCAAACCATATATTAAAAAATGGGCTCACATTTTATATGAATAAAATTATGATAACACTATTTATATTATTAGGATATAGTATCACTTGGTTAGAAGTTTTTGCTTCAATCGTTACCTTAACTTCGATTGCTTTGTTATCCAGAGTTAATATCTGGAATTGGCCTTTAAGTATTGTTGGAGAGATTCTTTTTATGATTTTATTTTGGAAAACTGGACTTTTTGCTAATTTTGTTCTTCAAATATATTTTCTTTTTATAAGTATTTATGGATGGATTAATTGGAAGAAACAAGGAGATAATTTAAAAATCAAATACTTAGATAAGAAACATAGATGGTATTTAATACCAACTATGTTAATTTTAACACCTTTGTTATGTTATCTTAATATATTTTCAGCGAATCCGATTACAGACACAACAATTTGTGTTTTAAGTATGGTTGCATCATATTTAATGTCAAAAAAAATTATCGATTCTTGGTATCTATGGATTATAGTCGATATTTTATGTATTTATTTATATTATATTTCTGGAATATATTTAATCTCATTGGAATATGTGATAATAACAATTATGGCAATTTATGGTGTGATGAAATGGAGAAATATTGAATATAGTGATTCGATGTCAGAAATCAATCATCAAAAAATATAAAAACCAATTTTTTATTTAAATATATAAATGAAAAATATTAAAATGAAACACTTAAAACACATAAACGAAGATATCGATGATGATGAATTGAATACAGATTCAGAATTAGATTCAGACGAATCTGAAAATGAATATGAGTTATTACAGAACATGTTTGATGGAATTAAAAAAGAAAAAACTTTTTTAAAACTTGCTTCAGAGTTAGTGTTTAAAGGCGAAATATCTTATGATACTTTTGAACAATTTTGCGATGATAATGATTTGATTCCAGAGACATCCTTGGGAAACGGGATCCCATTCGAAGATGAAGAACCTAATAAAAGAAAAGGTTCTGGTTCACCACCATTGAGAGATCCACACATGGATGATTGTGGAAGTTTAAGATATGATTCTTCTGGTTGCGGAAGTTCTGGAAGTTCTGGGAGTTCAAGTTGTGGTGGAAGTAGTCGTAATGTCGGTTGTTAATTCCTTTTTAAATGAATATAGAACTTTTCGGTAAAAAAATTTCCTTACGAACAGAATATTGTAAATTATATAATTTTAATATTCAACCTGTTTTAGATCCCTATATTAATATATTTGTTAGATTTAAAGGTTGTAATGCAAAATGTACTTTTTGTGAATTTGCAGATACAGCAAATCATTTCAATTTAGATAAGTTTATCGAAATCATTAAAGAAGTTAAAAAACAAATTTTTGTTAAAAAGGTAGCTTTCACAGGTGGAGAACCCACCTTAAATATGAAACAATTTAAAGAGATTGTTTCTAAAACCAGAGAAATATTAGACAAACCATCCTTTGTGTTAAATACAAACGGTATTAATCTTAAAGAAGTATACACGGATGATATTCTACCAAAATATATCAATAATATCTCTTTATCGAGACATCATTATGATGATACAATCAACAATAAAATTTTAGGTTTTAACTCAATTTCTAATCAAGATTTAAAATCCTTACAAGATTCTACTGATGATAAAGATTTAATTCATTTAAGTTGTAATATCATCAAAGGTTATATAGATTCAAAAGAAGAGGTATATAAATATCTTGAATTTACAAATCAAATAGGTATAAGAAGTGCAGGTCTTGTGTCTTTGATGCCAATAAATCAATATTGTATAGATAATTTTGTTGATATTGCTGAATTAGATTTAAAAAGTAAAAGATTTAATATAACAAAGGAAACCACATATAAAGATATATGTCGTTGTAAAAATTATGTTTATATACCACAATCCGCAGACGATATCGTCAGAGTCTATTATAAAAACACTTATAAACCATATGATATTGTCGAGAATATAGTCTTTGACGGAGAATATTTAAGAGTTGGTTTTTCCGGTGACATTCTTTTTTAATTACATTTTTTTGTTGTATATTTGTCTAATGATAATTCTTGAAATAATATCTTGGTAATTGTCAATTAAAAATAAAAATATGAAAAAAATTAAGAAGTATAAGAAATCTAAAATAATATTTGAAAATGTTAAAAATTTAGATAAATTTTTACCAACAGAAGATGTGATTGTTATTACAGATGAAGTAGTAAATGAATTGTGTAAATTTAAATATCCAACTATTGTTATCGGTACAGGTGAAAAGATAAAAAATCTTAAAACGATAGAATATATCATTGAAGAACTTTTAAAACTTGAAGCAGATAAATCAACATTTTTATTGGGTGTTGGTGGTGGAATTGTTACCGATATAACAGGTTTTGTAGCGTCAATCTATAAAAGAGGTTTACGGTTTGGTTTTATACCGACGACATTGTTAGCTCAAGTAGATGCTAGTATAGGTGGTAAAAATGGTGTTAATTTCAATAAGTATAAAAATATAATCGGTGTTATCAATCAACCTAAATTAATTTTTTATGATATGAATTTGTTAAAAACTCTATCAAGAAAAGAAACAATTTGTGGATTCGGCGAGATAATCAAACATGCTATCATTGCTGATAAAAAAATGTTCAAATATTTAGAAAAAATATACAACAAAACCATTACTAAAAAATCGCTTAAAAAGTTATTATTAAATTCTTTAAAAATTAAATCTGATATTGTAAATAAAGATGAAACAGAAAAAGGAATAAGAAAAATTCTCAATTTTGGTCATACTTTTGGTCATGCAATAGAAAAAACATCAGACGAATACTTACATGGAGAAGCTATCGGAATCGGAATGACAATAGCATCAAAAATATCTTTAAATAAAGGTTATATAAATGAGAAAACATACGATAGAATAATTGATATTTTAAAAAATTATGGTTTGCCTACCGAAGTTCCGAATGAAAATCTTATAAAGGTAATAAAAAACGACAAAAAAAGAAATAATTTAAAAATAGATTTGATTTTGATAAAAGGAATAGGTAAACCAGTTATCGAATCGATAAAAATAGATAAAATAGATGTGTTATACAGGTAAATGTATAAATGAAGATTTCTATGGAGATTGTAAATTAATTCATAATTCATATTCTCATATCAAAGATTGTTATTTGAATGAATTTCCACAAGATAATTCAGAAGTTTTAAGAAATCAGAGAAAAAATAAACTTAAAAAAATTTTTAAAAATGATTAATTACGAAGTTTGTCAGATTAATACCGAAACGGGTAATATCAAAGGTAATTTTTCTAAAATAGAAAAATGTATTAATGAATCTAAAGCAGATATTATTATTTTTCCAGAAATGGCATTTACTGGATATTGTTTAGGTGCACTTTTTGATAATATAGATTTTATTATTGAACAACAAGATTGTCTTGATAAAATTCAAGATATCCTCAAAAAATCCTCAGAAAAAATTGTGATTATAGGTCATATATCTTATCGTGGTATGAGAAGAAGTGGTTTTCCACGTTTATATAATTCTGTATCTTGTATACAATATAATAAAATACAAACTTATGATAAACAATTATTAGCTAATGCTGAACATCACGAAGACCGTAAATATTTTCTAGAAGGGGAAGGAACAAAGATATTCGATGTTGAAACTATTTATGGTAAAAAAATAAAAATAGGTTGCCCTGTTTGTGAAGATGTTTGGTATGTTGACCATCACAGAAACATACCAGAAGAAATGGTAAATATGGGTGCAGAAATTTTGATTATTCCAAATCAATCTTATTTTTATTATGGTAAACAAGAAAAAAGAAAAGAATTATTTTCAAATATAGCCAAATACAACAATGTTCCGGTTATTTCGGTTAATAGTGTTGGTATTGGTGATATTGTTAAAAATATTATGATATTTGATGGTGGATCTTTATCATTTAACCGTTATGGTGAAATGATTTCAGAATTTCCACAATTCGAAGAAAAAAATGATATAATAGATTTTGAAGTAAATATTGAACAAAATAAAAAAGGTAAATATGAAGAAATTCTACAAGCTTTGATATTTGGTCAGAGAGAACATTTTAGACAAGTAGGATTTAAGACTGCTCAAATACATATGAGTGGTGGTTTAGATTCGAGTATCGTCGGAGCAATCGCAGTTTTATCTTTGGGTAAAGAAAATGTTGTCTTTATAACTAATCCTTCATCAATAAATTCGAGTAAAACTATTAATAATGCTAAACACTCTGCTGAAAAATTAGGTGTGAAATTGTGGATAAATCCTATCCAGGAAATTGTTGATACTATTTTAAAAGTTGATGCGGAATCTTTTATAGGAAAATTATCAAAACCCGCTATTTCAAGTTTACATGCTTCTTTAAGATGTACACTTGGTATGTATAACTCTCATAGATTTAATTCAGCTTTTGTATCTACAACAAATCATACAGAAATGGCATTAGGATATAGTGGTTATCTCGATATAACCTTTGCGGGTCTTCATTGTTTACTGGGTGATATCAGTAAAATAGAATTGTATGAATTTGCTGAATATTTAAACCAAGTCATTTTTAAAGATGATGTTATTCCAAGAAATTTATATAATGGAGAAATTGAACCATCTGCTGAATTACCAGATAATACCGGTGCAGACCCAATTGATTACAAAATACAAAGCGGTTTGTGTTGTGAAATTATTCGTAAACATAAATCAAAAAGACAACTGATTAATGATTTTATACAAAAAAAATTAACTAAAGATTATTTCCCTATACTACCTAAATTATATGGTGAAAATGATGTTTATGATAGTTATACTCTTGAAGAATTCAAAAGAGAAATTGATTATTCTTTTAATGGTAAAATAAAATCTTACCCGGGTCTAAGAAAGTCTGTATATAAAGCAGCTCAAGGTCCACCAAATTTTATTATTTCTCCAAGAAGTAGAGGATTTTCAGATAGAGAAACACTACTAAATTTTTATGTATAATATATTTGTTTTATGGAAAATAATAAAACGATTGGTCTGATAATAGGTAAAATGGAACCGTTCCATTTTGGACATATCGCTTTGATTGAGTTCGCTACAACAAAAGTAGATATAGTTTATGTTTTACTTTGTACAAACGATGAGTTTGAGGAAATTCCTGGCTCAATTAGATTAAAATGGTTACAAGAATATTATAAGGATAGACAAGATGTAGTGATACATCACACAGACGTGAAATTACCATATACATCTGTATCTAGTCGTTACGTATCTAAAGTATGGTCTGACCATATCAAAGAGTTGTTTAATGACAAAATAGATTATATAATATCTTCTGAGAAGTATGGTGATTATGTTGCTGAATTTTTAAATATCGAACATATATCATATGATCATCAAAGAATTTTAGTTCCTATATCAGGAACCGTATGCCGAAGTAATCCTTTTTATAATTGGGATTTTCTTCCAGATGTTACTAGACCATATTTTGTTAAAAAGATTTGTGTTTGTGGTACTGAATCAACAGGTAAAACGACTTTAACAGAAAGATTATCAAAAACTTTTAACACTAATTTTGTAAAAGAATGGGCTAGAGAGATAGTACCTAATTCTGAAACTTGTACTAAACAGATGTTATTAGATATAGGATATTATAGATCAAAAGATATCAACGAAAAAATATTACTGTCTAACAAAGTATTATTTATTGATAGTGGTTTAAGTACAACAAAAATGTATGGTAAGTTTCTCTTTGGTGAAATACCTATATATGAAAAGTGGATAGAAGATGCTAACAATTTTGATTTATATTTGTTTTTAGAAAATGATGTTCCCTTTGTTCAAGATGGAACAAGGTTATCAAAAGAAAAACGGGATGAATTGAGAAATTATCAATATAATGATTTAAAAGAAAATAATGCGAACATGAAGATAATCGATGGTACTGATTGGGAAGAACGATATTTAAAATCAATCAATATCATTAAAGAAAAATATAATATTTGAGAAATTTTTTATTTCAGTTCAATATCCATATCTTTGTATTAGAATAAAAAAGTTCTTTAAAATATGTGAATAATGTCTATTGTAGTTTGAGGCAAACTTTGACCAATAGACTAAAACTCCAACAAAAGTCTCATTGCTTAATCAATTGACATTAAACGTAAATGCTATGAAACGTTGATTAAGGTTGGATCGCAAGATGTTTAGAGATTCGTCTCCGATGAACGACTAGTTTGTCGAAAAACATCAAAGTTAACAACATAGTGAAGGAAATGGTTAGGTACACAAGTTAAAAAAACGTCAATACTAGTAACGACATAAGTATAACGAAAAACCAAAAATTCCTACAAAATGTACAAAACAAATCACTGTTGTTGTAAACTCTCGAAAAATATTGTCTTTACCAATTTCTGGTAATAATTGAATAGGCTTAAGACAAATTTTTTCGTTCTCCCTTGGTAGGCTGACCCTTACCAAGGGAACTAATTATTAAAAATTAATATCATGGTTTATACTTCTTATTGGGAATCAGATAAAATGAACACTAAAAAACGTGAAAATAAAATTCGCGCTCGTGCTTGTCAAATTTTTAAGGAAACAGGTAATGACAATGAAAAAGAAAATTGGGCACAAGCTGAAGCTGAAATAAAGGTAAAAGAAGATAAAAGAAAAGCAAAAGAAAAACCAAAAACAACTTATACGAATTATTCAGGTAGAGAGTTTGATATTTATGATTAACATAAAAAGTGAATAATATAATTTAAATAGAAAAAATTGAAAACGTTATTAGAATTAAAAGAAATTGATTTGAATCTTATAGAAGATTCTGATTTAGAAGAAGAATTAAAACTTGAAGTATTACAATTACCAGAAGATGAGATTAAAGATTATATATTGCATATAATTGACAATTATGATATATATGGTGAATGTGATAAAAAGATTGCTTTTTTGAGGGATAAAAGGTTTATAAAATTCAACCAAAAAATATTACAAGAGATCAATATAGTTGAAGGTTTAAAGACGAGTCAAAGTAAACACAACATAAAGATTTCTATTTCCGTTAAAGAAGAATATTTGGAAGAATTTATTAAAAATAATAAATTTGAAATAGAGATTGAAAAGGAAATTGCACCAGAAATATTGTTACAGCGTGCGAAAAAACAAATATTAGAAAAATATTTTAATGTTGAAGTAATAGACGTTAATTAAAAATTTTGAAAAACCCACCCGTGAAAATTTATATATAAAACACCGAGTAAAAAATCGGTGTTTTTAGTTTATGAAAAAATATGATAAATTCATAAAGTTATTAAAAGAAGAAGCTTCTGTAAGTGTATATAATATAACCAATTCAGATTCTACTTGGTTTGAATTTGATAGTATAGGAAAAACAACAATAAGAAAGGTTGTTGAATTTCAACAATATGAAAGTTGTTTATATAATATCGCGTTTGGTGATTTAACTGGTATAACACAAAAAGAAATAAATGAAGATAATATATCCGATAACGGTGATATAAAAGAAATATTTTCAACTATAATTCGTATAGTTGATATATTTTTCGATTTAAATCCAGGAGTTTATGTTTCTTTTCTTGGAAATACCAAACAAAAAAATAACATTTATAATTTTCTTGTTAGTAGGTATTTAGATTATTTAAATAAAAAATATAAAATATTTGGTCTAAAATCTGAAAAACCTTATATTTATAATAAAAAAGAACAGTATAGTCAGATAATTTTAAAAAAAAGATGAAAAATGAAAAAAATTAACGAAGAATTTGTACATAAAGATTTGTCAAAATATATGAAATATGATTCATATAGAAAATCAATAGAAACGATGAAAAATATAGATCTTGAATCTTTTATAAAAGTTCTAAAAGAACAAGGTGAAAGTGAAAAAGAAATACAGAAAATTGTAACTTCAATTTTAAGATTAAAAAAAACCAAATAATTTTTTTATTCCAAAAAACCACCGTATCTTTGTATTCAGAAATTAAAGTAAAATTTTTCCAACTAAATGGAAAAAACAGACTAAAAAAGATTAATATATAAAATATTATGGTTAAAAAATGGAAAGATTTTTTATATGAACAATTAACAGAAGACACACCCGATGTTGGTGATTATGTCAAAATCATCAATTTTGAAGGACTTTCAGATAAACAAACAAATTTTCTTAAATCTAAAGATTATTTTAGGATAAAAAATATAACCGATAGACAAGGAAATCTTTATACAGAAGGTACACCTTATGCAGAAGTAGGATATAATATACCATTAAAATTATCTAGATTCGAAAAGATTGGTAAACCAAAAGATTTACCAAAATATAATATTTTATTTCTACAATTTAATTTAGCTATAGATTTACACGGTGAAGAAGATATCAATAACTTTTTTAAAGGTCAAAAAACTATGGAATCTTTATTTGAATTAATTTTTAAAGAAAAATCACCAGACATAGGAGTAGATTTTTATAACTATAACGAAATATATAAAATTGATAAGTCTTATTACATACAAGGCACCGATATAAAAGACTACGATTTTGTTTTCTTTGGTTTTATGTCAAAACACTCACAAATGTCGAAAATCATAATAAATTATTTAGACAGATTTAACAGACCCTATTTGAAATATGAAACTTTTAATACCGAAGATAACAAAGCTTATGGTATGGATATTGTCGAACAATTAGGTTATCCTTATATACCAACAATATTAACATATAAATTATCAAACAATATCATCAAACATGTCAATAATTTTGGATTCCCAGTTATTGTAAAAGATATAAATTTGGATAGAGGTATAGGTGTTTTTAAAATTGATAACTTACAAGAACTGATACAATCATTTCAAGGTAACAATAGTCCAAAAATGATTCAAAAATTTATCCCAAACACCGGAGATTTTAGAGTTATTGTTATCAAAAATGAAACTAAATTAGTTATCAAAAGACAACAAACTTCAGAAAAAGAATTTAGAAGTAATGTAGCACTAGGAGGAAAAGCTGTAAAAGCTAGTTTACCAGAAAGGATAATTCGAATGTGCGAAGATATCTCTAAACATTTATATTGTGATATTATAGGGTTTGATATCTTACAAGATAAAAACAGACCGAATGATTATTACGTAATGGAAGCAAATATATCCCCACATTTTTCAACCTTCTCTGTTGTATCTGAAATTAATATACCTGATATAATCGCTAACTATATAATATCTGAGATTAAACAAAATTGATATTTTAACATATATATCAAAAATTTTGACATAGAAAAAGTAGAAAACAAAAAATAAATAAAATATTATGAAACACGTTAAAAATTTTGAAGAAATAAATGAAGGTAAAATCTGGAACCCAGTAACCAAAAAAACTGAATGGACAACAACTGGATTTGAAACTGTAGGACAACTAATAGAACATCTTAAAAAGTATGACACTAATACAAAGGTCGCTGTAAATGTGGCTGAAGAACCTTCTGAAATTTTTGAAATAGAAGAAAGAATTGTTGAAGATTGTCAAGGCAGAGGTGATGGTTTGGATATGACTACGAATTGGGATCCAAATGAAAAAGTTATACTAATATCAGGTAATCAATATTAATTTACTATGCCAGTAGCAATGATTGATAAAATATTAAAACATTCTAAAAAAGCTTCTCGAAAGGATTTGGAAAAAGACTGGGCTGAAGCTAAAAATATTGCCAAAGATTCTTATGGGGAAGAAGGTGATAAAACTTGGGGTACTGCGACAAAAATTTTTAAGAATAAAATTAAATCACATTACGGTATAGACTATGGTAAAATTAAGAAAAAGAAACCGAAAAATGAGAATTTAATCACCAAATTTGATGATTTTGTAAATGAAACAATGGAAGAAACAACAATTGGCCAATATAGAAATTTTCAAGATGCTGTCGCAGAAACCGATGAATATGAATTTTTAGAAGAAATCAGACCATATTTTGATGATGGTTATGATGAATTAGATGCTGCGAAAAAATTAGATTTACCATTAGAAATGGTACAAAACACGTATTATCGATTAGCATATCCTAATAAAATAGTTCCTCTAGACTGGAATTAACCACAAATACTTATCACATATCTTCCAGATGGTATATGACCATCTTGACATAATTTATTTAATATATCTTCACAAGTGATACTTTCTGTGTCATAATAATTTTTATCATTTTCTTCTTTTAAATCTAAAAAAACGTTCATAACTTCATCTTCATCTTCACCTAAATCTCCTGTTATATCAAGAATAAAATGTTGAGTTTCATCTGAATAGTTAAAAGAATCGCATGAATAAAATTTTAAAACGGGAGAATATATATTTGTAAACAAATCATCAATATCTTGTACATTAACATAATATGAAGTGATAATATTCATTGGAAGTCTTTGCCTTTCCTCTTTCTGTTCGTTAAATCTTTTTATTTTCATCTATATTCTTCTATTATTATATCTATGATTTCATCAACAGTACCCTGAAAACCATCTCTAAAACCAAGAATACCAGTATTATCTACTACAAAATTCTCAATCCATAATTTATCAGTTTCAGTTGTCCAAAATTTGAACTCATCTCCATTGATGACTACTTCAGCATAAGGACCTTTCTTTTTATCAAATCCTCTAATATCAGTTATATCAAAATGTATTTTTGGTTCCACAGATTTTTTTACCAAATCTAATTTAGAATCAAGTTCTTTAATCCAAGTATGATGGTCTTCTTCTAACTCTGGATGTCTTTTAACAAAATCCCATGTCATTTTCTTTGGCCAATTTAATCCTTCATTTATAGTTTTGATATATTTCATAAAATTTATATATTTAATTTTTTATTAATTTTTTTACCAACAAACTTCTATAGTATAATGACCTGATGGTATATGTCCATCAGCACATAAAATTTCTAATATAGATCTCACACAACAATAGGGATTTTCTCCATCTCTAATTTGTTCTTCTTCACCTTCGTCCAATAAATCTAAATCAACCTTAATTTGAAAAGTATAGGAAGAGTCGTTATTCCATTCGTTTTCAACTACAGAATCATATTTAAAACCATAAACCTTTTTGACAAATGAATCTAAATCATCATAATCAACTTCATAAGTCGTTATAATTCTCATAGGAAGTGTTTGTCTTTCTTCTGCTTGTTCGTTAAATCTTTTTAATTTCATAAGTTTTGTTAATTTTTAAAAACGATTTTGTCACATCCGACCAAATTCTGTAAGTTTTCATCGTTTTCATTTTATTATATCTTTTAATTTTGATAATCCACTATAGATATCAACAACACGACACTTAAGTATTCCATGCAATGCGGTTGCATTATATGAGATGCTACTATGTGGTCTTTTTAAGATACATGTAACATAAATTGTATCACCCCTTTTAACTTCTTTTAATTCTGTATCCATATGAAATAGAGCACCTGGCATAGCAGATTCTAATTTTTTGAGTTCTTCTGGCTCTGTGATAATATCGATAATTTTTTCTATTTCGATTGGACCTTTGATTTTTTGATACTCACCTTCTACTTTTGTTAAAGCAATTATATCATCTGTTTTTTCAGATTTCTTTTCAAATTCTTCGTATTTTATCATATCTTTCATATTTTTTAATTTATTTGATAATTTCCTGGTGGTATATGACCTTCTGAACATAAAATTTCTAAAATATCTATGTTAGATATGCATGTTTGTTCACCAGTTTTAATACCTTCTATTTCATCTTCACCCAAAAAACTTAATACATTTCCAGTGATTTCAAGAATATCTTGATAATCGTCCCCCTCATTAGAGTCAAAACAAATATCTTCGTACAAATTCCATACAAACGTATTAAATTTATCAGAATCAATAATAAATAATGTTATTATTTCCATATCCAACTTCTTTCTTTCTTCAATATTTTCGTTATATCTTCTTAATCTCATATCTTTTATTTTCTGCTTATAGTCTAATTTACATATTCTTCTGGTACTATTATTTTATAATCTCCTGACGGAATAAGACCATCAGAACATAAAATTTCTAAAAGACTAACTACATCAGGCATCCACCGATTTTCATTTGTCTCAATATCACCTTGTGTTATTCCTTCTCTAAAACTTTCTAAATCCTCATCTTCTATTCTTGACAAATCACCATCAATAAATCCATAATCGGTTTCTTCCCGGTCAAAATCTTCGAAACCAAGGGTGTCATAATTAAAATCATAAACTTCTTTAATAAATTTTTCTAAATCTTTGATTTTAACTTTAAAAGTAGAAACGATTTCCATCTTTAATCTACTTCTTTCTCCTTTATTTTCTTTAAATCTTTTTAATCTCATAATTTCCATTTATTTGATTTAAGATGTTTTCTATATTCTTCTATTATTTTTTCTATAAAAGTTTTTTCGTTAAATCCTACCCAAGTCATATCATATATCAATTCATCATTAATTCTTATCGAAACTGAATCATCTTCTTCGTCCAATCTGGCTAGAATAATATCACCCATATTAGTAGTTATAAGTAATTTATCTTTTTTATTTGGATGTTTTTCATCATGAAAAAACCCAGTGATTTTCTTAACTCTGATACTTTTTGGGCTTCTTTTTCTACCAACCACACTAATACCATTTACCAAATGATTTAGAAGTTCTATATTAGAATTCTCAACTTCAAATACAACATCTGAAAGGTCTATCTTCTCTGTGATGAACTCTATGAAAGGACGTAAAAAAACCACGATTTAAAAAATTATTTTTTAGTATATATAAAAATTTAATCATAGTTTTTATTTTAATATATAATGTCAATGATAACAAAATTTGACATATTTAATGAGAATATTATAAACAATCTATGGTTAAATAATCCGGAAAAGAATATGCAAGATTTACTTATCAGAATCAAAAATCAAATCTTACAGAACGATTTTACTGGTATAAAACTTAAAGAACACAGAAATGATAAAATATAAAGAAAGGAAATATACATTCTCATCTGTTTATTTGACATGTCAAAGAAAACACAGAAGTCTTTAGCTTCTGTGATGAATTTGGTAATTATTTTAGTAAAATTATCAAAAAAGTTTAAAAAATACTAAAAATGACTTTTAAACTATACTAAAAATAAAGATAGTATTAAAGTGTTAAAATCATTTAAATATAAGATCAAACCTAATGAAGACCAGATTGTTTTACTTAATAAACACTTTGGATCTGTTAGATTTGTCTATAATCATTATTTAAATGAGCGAAAAGTCGAGTATGAAACCAATAAACAAAAGCTTAACTACTATGATAATGCAAATTCGCTAACCAAATTGAAAAAACTAGAAGAATTTAAGTGGTTAAAAGAAATTAGCTCACAATCTCTCCAATACTCAATTAAATGCTTAGAAGGATCATACAATGGATTTTTTAAAGGGAGGACTAAATTTCCTAGATTCAAATCTAAACATGATAGGAATTCTTTCTGTGTTCCACAATATACTAAAGTTAAAGATGGAAAACTAATAATCCCAAAGTTCAAAGACCCTATAAAAATGATTCAAGATAGAAAGTTTAAAGGGGAAATTAGACAAGCAACATTATCCAAAACTCCAACAAATGAATATTTCGTTAGTATCTTAGTTGAAACTGATCATAGAAAATTTGAAAAAACTGGAAAACAAGTTGGTATAGATCTAGGAATTAAAGATTTTGTTATAACCAGTGATGGTTTCAAATACAAGAATAACAGATGGACAAAGACTTATGCTAAACAACTTAAAGAAAATCAACAACATTTAAGTAAGAAAATCAAAGGAAGTAGTAAATATAATGAACAAAAATTAAAGGTAGCTAAACTACACAAGAAGATAACCAATTCTCGTTTAGATAATCTACACAAAGTATCCACAGAATTAATAAAGAAATATGATGTAATCTTCCTTGAAGATTTAAATATTAAAGGAATGATTAAAAATCATAAATTGTCTAAACACATTTCAGATGCTTCTTGGGGTAAATTTTTAACTTTACTAGAATATAAAGCTGAATGGAATGATAAGCAAATAGTTAAAATAGATAGGTTTTTCCCGTCTAGTAAAACTTGTAATTGTTGTGGATATATTAATCAAAATCTAGATTTAAGTATTAGAGAATGGACATGTCCATCTTGTAAATCTAAATTAGATAGAGATTTAAATGCTAGTAAAAATATCCTTAAAGAAGGAATTAAAACATTATCGTCTGGGACAGACGATTACAGACATGGAGCTCAAATAAGACCATTTGATGGCACAAGCGTTGAAGTGTTTAAAAAGAAGGAGCTAATGTCTCCGGAAACTTATCGGTCTTTAGCCGATAAGTAGTTCATCAATCTGGTACCTTAAACCAAGTACCATATTCATCATCGTGTATAATTTCATTTTTTCTGGTATTACCAATTTTTGGAAATCCTGCATTAATATCATCAGTAGTATCTTCGTCAAAAGGACCAGTAACTTTTCTACCTTCATAATATGTTACACCGCCTTTATTTACATAACCTGTTTCTGATGGTGTGACAACATTTGGTTTTCTACTATCGTATGTACGATAATTTCCATAACCATCATAGTAATCTTCATCAAACCATTTATAAGTTTTTGTAGTTTTTTCTGGTTTTGCTTCGTATTTATTTTCACCAAGAGCAGTAATCATTTCATCAACAAAGTTGATAACTTTCCAATACTGGTTGACATTAATATATTCTTCTGATCTGTGGGGATTATAATATCCACAACTTAAATTGATAACTGATATACCAACACCTCGTTCAAATAAAACAAAAACATCTGTCATTAAACCAAATTCAGATTTATATTCGTATTTATCCTGAATATCTTCAGTTTTTAAATCAAATTCACCATTTGTAGTCAAATCTGAATCATAACGGTCAATTAAATCGCCATAACCTTTACGGTCAATTTCTATGATATAACCACAATCTTTGAAAAAATCCAAATCTATATTATATGCACCAATAGTTCCAACTTCTTCTGAAGTAAAGAAAACAGCTTTTATGTTTTCATATTTTTCAAGATAATATAAACAAGCAAAAACACCACATTTATCATCACCACCTATACCTACTTGTTTAGCACCAGACATAGCAAATAAATTACCTTTCTGTTGTACAATTCTGAAATTTGTTACAAAATCATGTACAGTATCTAAGTGAGAAGCAACACAAGGATAGACTTCAGCCTTACCTTTTGTCGCAAGAATATTACCAATGTTGTCAATTTCCCAACTAATTCCTAATCGATCTAGTTCTTTAGTGACATAATGAGTAATAATTTTTTCATTTCTGTGATTAGACTGACATTTCAGAACTTCCACAAATTTATAAAAAAACTTTTTTGGCATTTGAATTTTAACTTGCTCAACCACCTTCTGTTCCGTCTTATTTTCTTCGTTTTTAAAATTCGTCATAATTTTATTTAATTAATATGTAAATATAAGGATATTTTTTGTTAATAAAAAATTATTTATATATTTTTAGGATATATTTTTCTACCATTAATACAAAGGTATAACATTTTATCAAAACAAAAAAATTTAAACTATCTTACAAGGTATAATAGTATTTTCATCAAAGCTGTAGCAGGCACAGATCCTGTGATAACCATCCGCAATCACGATTTTACCGTTTTTTTGGTCTCTAACAAGAAGTAATGGTGATAATTTCTCACCTTTTTTTATTTTCTTCACATCTTTCTTAACATGAGAATTACTAACACCAAGTAAAGATAGCCCAGAAGCTCTAAAAATATCTTTAGATTTAAACTGTTTGATAGGTGCTGATTTTAGACATTCTACAAATTTATCAGCATCTAAATCACAATAAATAAGATTTAGATAAGAAAATGCTGCTGGATAGTCGTGTTCTTCCACATCGGCTAACCATTGAATTTTAACTTTTATTTCTTTTTGTACTGGTATCGATTGTATTTTTTTAACTTTTTTCATTTTTTTCATATAGTTTTTTTATTTTCTACAAAAATAATCAAATTTATTATTTAAAAAAATTCAATATAATTTTTTAATATATATCAAAATATGATAACAAAATTTGACTCTTTTTCAGAAAACGAAGGTATAAGAACAGATTTACTTTATCCACTTTTGATTGGTGGTACTCTTTTAATATCACCTATGAACATATATTCAAAAACAATTGATAAAACAATTGATAATATTGAAACAACCTCTTCAAAATATTCTAATGACAAAAAACTTGATAATATACTTGATGAAATCAAATCGAATCTTGATAATCAAGATTCTTCTAAGTATGAGGAAATGTTTAATAAATTAAATAGTCATTTGAAAGAAAAATATAACTATGAAATAAAAGAATATAAGAAAATAGATGAAGTCACACAAGCAGATATTGATAATCTTAAAAAACAAAAAAATATTTTCGAATTAATTGGTTGGTTAAGTAGTATATGTTTTGCGTTGTGTGGTTTACCACAGGCTTGGACATCATATAAAAGAAAAGAATCGGACGGTCATATAGGAATGTATTTATTATGGATTTTTGGTGAAATCTTTGGTATAGCTTACGCTTGTCTCGAATTAGGTTCACCTTTACCTCTGTTAACCAATTATGTAGTTAATATATTGTTGTTAACTGTAATACTATACTTCAAAAAAAGTAGAATAGCTAAAGATGAAATCATCGAAGATGAAATCGTTGATGAAGTAAGTGAAAATAAAATATTTAATATGGAACAATTTTGGCAAAATCATAAATTTATGAATAAAAAAAGAAAAAAGACAAATATACAAGCAGAATATTATATAGTAAATATTCTAAGATATCAGGGTGGTGCAACAGATAAGAGAGAAAATAAGAAAATATATAATAGAGAAGAATTAGAAAAAATGGATATGTGTGAATTACACGATATACATTTAAAAGTATTTTCACACGGTAAATAAAAAATCCGACCGAAGTCGGATTCTATGAAATTCACTGAGCTTAGCCGCGATTTTGTTCTATACCATCATTTATCTATGCACCTAACCCGTTCATCATTGACTCGCTTTCCGTCTAGAACTGTTTGGCTTGCAGCACTCCGTGGTGATAATGATTTTTTAAATCTCCCACGTCCAGCGACGCTGTCGCGAACTTCCTCCAATATTACTATCAGCGATGGTTTCTCTTATGAATTATATACAAATATACGAAAATTAACTGAAATAAAAAATCGATCCTAATTTCATAATTAATCACCTGCATTTAAAGCATCTTGATATGACTCATCCCTCAAAGTATTAACATATTCCCTATCCTTATCTGATAATTTTTGGTACCATTTAAAAATTTCAAGCTTCAGTTCATCCTTCAAATCCGAATCAAGACTAAATAGACCACATCCGTTAATCATCATTTCTTCTGGATGGGATAATTCTTCATATAATTTTACATGTTTCATTATGTTAAGTTATTTTTTTTTAAAAAAAGTCTTTTCTTGTTTTGATAAATCATTATAATCTTCATCATTCATTCTTCGTTGAAAATCATCTAAATTATAAACGTTATTCTGTTTTATAGATACTTTTATAAAAAAATCTTCATCAAATTTTGATGTGTTTGGATCTAAAATAGAATATCCTTCTTCATTCATTTGACCTTTATATTCAGCCAATTCTAAATCTACAACATACACAATTATTGTATCATTCTCAATTTCTTCATATAATTTTACATGTTTCATTTTTATTTTTATTTTTTAATTTATATATTAATTTAATTTATCATTTTTTTATTTTTTAACTAAATAGACAGGTTGTCTATTATGTTTTTTACTTTTTGTTCAAGTTCTTTGTCAGTTGAAATATTATTTGTATCAGCATCAACAGACATTTTACCACATTCTATTTGCGTTTTATTTTTACACAAATCAAATAATTTTTTACCATCATTTTTACTTAAAAAAATAACGTCATCTGTGCCGTCATTTAATGCTAACATATATGTAGTAAGAGAACCAAACGATATAGAATCAATAATTACAGAAAAAATCTTAAAATTAGACGTTGATAATATACCTTTTATAAGTAGCACATTTTTAAAATTATCAAAGCCTAGATTTAAAGAATGGGAATTTATTTTAGAACTTACTGATATTTCATCATTCTCTATTTTATTAATCAAAATTTTTGATAATTTATTCACATATTTATTATAGAATGGAATATATCCATATAAAACAGGTGTCATACTTTCATTTGTATGTTGTGTAAATGTTTTTAAATTTTTCATATTAATTTGATTTAATCATTTTTTATTTTTATATATAAATAAAATTAAACACAAACGCTTTCAATGACACAAGTTTCTACATATTGCTTAAATTATAATGATGAAGAACTCTGAACTGGGAAAGCTATAACTATATGGAAAACCCAGTCAAATTGATTGGGTTTTTTGTTTAATTTTTTTATTCCAAAAACTCACCGTACCTTTGTATTCAGAAATTCAAAAAAGAATTTTTAAACAAAATAGAAAAAATAGACTAAAAAGTATTAATATATAAATAAAGAAAAAAATTAAAACAATGTTACGTAGTTCAATTCATATTAGTTCGGTATCTTTTAAACATAGTTGGTTTGTGATTAAATCAAAGATGATAAGATTCGTATTGGTATGTCTTGAAACATAAGAAAAACATACTAATAAAAGGGAAACCCGAATCTTAAAATCAAATTTTAAGATTCGGGTTTTTTGTTTTAAGTTCTTTGACATGTTGGAAAATATAAGTTAGTGACCGAGTGGTCGAAGGTGATAGTCTCCAAAACTATTAGAGTTAATACTCTCGCGTGGGTTCGAATCCTACCTAGCTTGCAAGATATGGAGTTTATAGTGTAATTGGTAACATGATAGATTGTGGTTCTATTGTTTCCGGATCGTTGCCGGATAAACTCCCAAAATGGAAAAAGAAGTAGTGTATTGGAAGCACGACATGTCCTGAAAACATGGTCTCGGGAAACTGAGTGGGGGTCGGGTCCTCCTTTTTCCGCCAAGTGGGAGTAGCTGAGATGGTTTAGCGGCGGGTTGAAGCCCCGTGACATATATTACGTTGGTTCGATTCCAATCTCTCACACGAATAGAAGACTAGCTCAATTGCGAAGAGTGTATGGTTTACATCCATAAGGTTAAGGGTTCGAGTCCCTTGTCTTCTACCAAAAGCGCCCGTTCGCTTAGTCTGGCCGAAAGTACCAGTCTTTTAAACTGGAAAGGTAAACAAATCCTTCATCGTAGGTTCGAATCCTACCGGGCGCACAAACGACTTTTAGCTCAATTGGTAGAGCACTTGACTGATATTCAAGAGGTAGATGGATCGTAACCATCAAAGTCGACAAAAACGGATTTTTATGATAATTGGTAGTCAAGATGACTCTTAATCATCGAGTACAGGTTCGAGTCCTGTAAAATCCACAAAAAGTAATCAAAGGATTTTAGTTCAAATTATTTAGGACTCAGATAATTTTATATATAACAATAAAAAATAAATATGAAAAAATGTCCATATTGTGATTTTGAATCTAAAAATGACAAATCTGTCGCTGGTCATATCTCTGTTTGTAAAGATAATCCTAACCTTAACTCAAAGGAAAGAAACAGAAAACTTAGCGAATCTATGATAAAATTTAATAAAATTAAATATCCAAAAATAAAATTAAAATTAAAATTAAAATGTCTTAACTGTGGTGTTGTGTATAAAATCGAAACGATAGAGAGTAAATTTAAAAGAGGTAAATATCAAAAATGTTGTTCAAAAGATTGTGCACACAAATACACTTCTTCAAAAAATGATAAAAATAGAATAAAAAAGGCTTTTTGTAAAAATTGTAATGATGAAATAGAGATTAAAATAAATGCTAGTGTAGAAAATGTTTTGTGTGATGTTTGTAGAAATAAATATGAGAAAATTAGAAAAAAAATTTTTAATAGATTAAGAAATCATAAAGATGAAAAATCTATAACAGAGGAATATAAAAAATCTTTATTGAAATGTGATTGTTGTGGTCAAGAAATTTGTCAAAAACCAGAAATATGTAAAAAGGTTAAATTAATTCCAGGACTTGTAAAACGTTTTGGATTCAATAAAGAAAAAATAGGAAATTTAGATTTTTACGAAGAATTTGAAAGAATAAAAAATAATTTAATTGATGATTATCATATAAAAGAACTTTCTTTACCAGAAATTTGTGTAAAATACAATCATAACAATAATAGAAATTTGAGCAAAATATTAGAAAGTTTAGGTATTAAGAGACGAACATTATCAGAATCGAATAAAGTTAGTATCAAAAAAGGTAAAATAAAAATACCTCATAAATTATACCCATACAAATGTGGTTTTCACAAAACTTGGGAAGGAAAAGAGATATTTTTTAGAAGTTCCTATGAAGAGAATTATTGTAAAGAATTAGATAAAAAAAGAATAAAATATGATGTAGAAAAAATAAGGATTCAGTATTATGATACTCAAAAAGAAACAATCAGAACAGCAATTCCAGATTTTCATATTATAGATGATAATGAAATTGTTGAAATCAAAAGTGATTGGACTTATGATGAACAAAACATGAAAGATAAATTTAAGGCTTATAAAGAAAATGGTTATAAAGTAAAATTATTATTAGAAGGAAAAGAAACAATAATATAAAAACAAGGAAAACAAACTGTTAGGGTTGACAGGTCCGTCTGCTAAACGTGACGTACGAGAAATCGTATCAGCATCGTCCGCTGTGTTTTCCGCAATTATAGAGAAGTGGCCGAGTGGTTGAAGGCATACGCTTGGAAAGCGTAATATCGGATCAAACCGGTACACGGGTTCGAATCCCGTTTTCTCTTCAAAAAGTCCTCTAGCTCAACTGGTCAGAGCGTTTCTTTAACATGGAAAAGGTTATCGATTCGAGTTCGATGGGGACTACAAAAAAATTAAAGAGGAAGTATCTCTTCCTCACAAATAAGAGTGTAGTTCAACTATAGAACATTCGTCGGCCAAGACGAAAGATGTTATTCTAGATTTTGGTTTAACTTCAACCACTCTTGCTTATTTTGCCTAATTTCTCTACTAATAGTTCTTTGATTTTATCTTTTTCAGAAAAATCTATATGTTTAGTAGATAAAGTGGTTTCCATATAAGGTTTGGTGTCTTGTATAATTTCTTCGATAACTTTATACGCCTTTTCTAAATATATTTTTGAACATTCTTTAAAATAATTCTCCCAATAGATATAAAAATTTAATATTGTATCTATATTCACTTTATCAAAATCTCCATATTCTTGAATAAAATCATTAGTTAAATCCACCAATTCATTCATATTAAATTCATTCATAAATTTTTTAGCGTCGAATTCAGATAAATATATAAGAGATTTATAAATATAAGTATTTTTGAATTCTTTTTCAATTTCCATATTATCATAGTTTTTTAACCATCTAAATCTATCATATATCATTGTGTTTCTAGCATCTAACTCATGTTTTAATGATAAGTATACCAGTTGTATAAACCATAAAAAATCTTTCTTTTTTCTATATCTTGTTTTTAACACACCGATTGGTATATCTTTTAGAAAAGTGTTACCTTCCAATTCATCATCTAATATATCATATATGTGTTTAAGTTCGTGTTGAATAACAGATAGAAGTTTGTTGTCATCTATTGATAAATCTTCGATTATGATTTTTATTTTAAAAGATTCTAATTGATTCATCAATGCATATTTTATATCAGTATAACCTTTATATTCATTTTTATCATTTTTATTCCAGACGATAGATAAATTAACTTTAACAGGATCTAATCCGATTTTATTTTGAAAATCAAAAGTAAAATCCTGTTCTCCGATTTTAACTTTATCTATATAATCAGTTTTTATTAAATAAAGGTATTTTTTTAAAGGAAATTCTATATTATTTGATTCAAAAAGAAAATTCTCCCATTTTTTAATTTTATTCATTTAATTTTATATATTTTTCTCTTCTCTTTCTATTTTTATCTAAAATGAGATATTCTTCATTTATGTTCAAATTACGATTATCTTCAGTTTCTGTGATTTTATTAATGTTTAGTCTGTTCTTTTCAATTCGTTTGACAACCTTTTCTGATTTTGATTTATATCTATAAAGCTTCTTTTTTAATTTATCTATTATATTTCTGATTATATCTTTAGAAGATTTCAAATCTTTTGGTGTGTCAAAATTAAAATTCTGAAAAAAATTTATAGTTAAATTTAAAAAATCTTTTTCTGTGTATCTCTTTATGAAGAGTTTATAAAAATTATCAAAATCAAATATGTTTAAATAAAATAGACATTTTATATAAAATTTATCTTTTTTTAAAGATTTTAATGGAGTTTCATCATTCAAAAATCTGTGGTAGATTTCTGATATATGAGAATTTAATTCATGTTTCAGTGTAAGATATATTAAATATGTAAAATCATCCCAAATTTCAAAATTATTAGCTAATTTTTTATGATTGTTTAGTTTTTTATTTAAATTCCAAGATTTATTTAATTTAGATTTATTAAATAATGATAAATAAAATTCTAAAATATGATTTAATTCATGATTAATAGTAGATTCTAATTCTATAAGGTTAGAATAAGTTATTGTTATAACACAATTATCTAAAAAGAAATCAGTCAATTCTTCTGTAAATTTTGTTTTACCATAGTCTGTGTTAGATTTTTGACAAATGACATGTAAATTTCTCAATTTAAAACTATGTCCTGAAGTTAAATCAATATAAAAATCATTTAAATGTTTTGTCTTATCAAATATTATTTCTGTATATTTGATAACATCTTGATTTGTGTGAGTTTTTTCCAACAAGATAAAATCTTCAAATAAATATAAATTTTCCATATTAACTAATAAGGCACATTACCAGCTAAATCACAAATTTCTTCTATAAATTCTTCTTCATCAACTTCATCAGATTCAAATGATATGATATATTGATACTTCTTATTTAAATTTTCATTTAATTGATGAAATCTTTTTATTTTTGTCTCCATACATGGTATTTATTTTTAACTCCTTCATAATTAAATTTAGAAGTTTCAGCAATAATTCTTATCGTAGTTTCTATATTAATATTATTTTCGAATAATTGTTTAATTTGTTCTTTGTTGATATAAGTTAAAGGTTTAACCTGTATACCGAAAATATCTACCGTATTAGGAATATCGGTAAAAAATTGATTTAAACAGAAATTTACGATGTTCATTTTAATAGATTCTAATTCGTTATCACTGAATGTTATAACATTAATACCAACTCTGTTGTTGCCCATTATATCACCTTTTAAATCATTAACTTTAAACATATGAGTTTTTGGTTCTACTAAATCTACGTAAGCTTCATATGTTGTGTAATATGCGGCAACTGACATTTTATGTACTTTATCAGCATGTGAAATATTATGTAAAAATTCTTCTAACCGAATATTTGGTATAGAAAACGATTCATTTATTTTAAAACTGTCAAATTTAATTATTTCCATGTTTGTATATATTAAATAAATATTTCAATTTTTACCATTCGGAAGGTTTATCTTTTTCGTATTGTTTTTCTATCTCGTCATTAATTTCCTCTAGTATACCAGTCAAATCTTTTTTTAATTGTTTATACATATCTGAAAATACCGGAGCGAGATTTTCAACATAGAGATTTAAGTCTTCTAATTTTTCGTTAAGTTCTTTTTCAATTGTAATAAATTTTGTGAAATCTATACCTGTTGAACTTAAAAACTCATTAATCTTTTTTATTTTCATACTTTTAAAATTATTTTTATCTTTATCTTTTTTGGATGCTTTCCAATCATCAATAACATCAATCAAAACTCTACTAACAAATTCTCTATATTCGTTCTTGTCTTTGAACTTATTTATATCTATATATTTTATATCTTTAAGAAGATTGTTGAGGTTATTTTTTCTACGATAATATCTAATAATTTCTTTATGTCCAACATTCTGTGAATCAAAATTTTTAAGTTGGTTCTTTATACTGTTAAATATATTTTTTCGGGAATCTCTATTAATTTGTGTATCTGGCAATTTTTTAAATTATTTTTAAGTATATATAAAAATTTAATCTTCGATTCCTGATAAACTTACTGAAGCCTGAATCAAAAACGTTTCAATAACAGATATTTCTTCGATTGTAAAATCGAAATCATCAACTAAACTAGAACCCTTTTTATCATAAAATTCAGGATAAATATATTCACCATTATCATCAACGATAATATAACCATAAAATTCAAAATTTTTAAATTTTAAAATGCCTAAATGTTTTATATTTGTTTCTTCCTCAATATCTAATTCAGTATCAGCAAATTCAAATTCAAAATCTGTATCATTGATATTATAGGATATTTTTAATCCGACATCATTAATCAAAAATTTATCTAAGAAATCAACATCTTCTTTTTTAGAAATCTTATCAAGATATATTTTTTCTAAATTTAAAAGAGACTTTATCCCAGACTCATTTATTTTATCTAATATTCTATTAATTTTTTCTACGCTCATACAATATATATAAACAAAAAAAACCTGACTTTTGGTCAGGTTTTTTTGTTTTCTAGTTTTAATTTACTTGGTAACAGTCGTTGTCGTTGGAACTACAACTGGAGCGATTGTAGAATCTACTTTTACACTATCTTTCGATATTAAAGTAGAATCTGTTGTTTGTGTATCATTAGTATTATTTCCACCGCAAGAAGTGAAAGTTACACTAGCAAAAACAAACATAGACACAAGCAAAATTGATAAAATTCTTTTCATAGTTTTTCGTTTTTAATTATTTTTTGTTTCAAGATTTGTATTCAAACTTTTTCAATAAGTTTAAAATATTTTGAAAATTGAATCTTATGGACACTATTTTAAATTTATAGTTTTTATGTTGCAAGCTTATGATAACCCATTACTTTACGCAACGCCAGGTCTGTCCCTCAACCTTTGAATCTTATATATTAAATATTTTTGGTTAAAATTTATATTTTCTTTCCTTTTCCTTTAACAATACCTTTTTTCTTTTTCTTTTCTCCAGAACCACCAAGTTCCAGTTCTTTTCCGATGTTAGGATAAACATCACCTTGAGAATCTGTAGAATATTTTAATTTGAAGAAATCTTTAAAATTAATTAAATCTTGTTTTTGTAAAGCAAAATCTCTATTAATTTTTAAAGATTTATCTATAAAATTAGAAATTCTATCTACCATATCATTGAAAAGTTTTAAAGTTTGTTCAGTAAAAACACCTATTGGTTTTTTCTTTCTATTACTAAAAGAACCTAATATTACTTTGTAAACATATTCAAATTTTGGGTCAGATTTGATATATTCAACTGTTTTAGAGTTTTCTATTAAATCTGTGTTGATTTTAAATTTTTCCTCAATAAAGAATTTAGGAATAGTAAAATCCCATTTAGAGATGTCATCTTTGACGTTGCTAATATAATCGTTGTAAAATTTACTTATCAATTCAATATAAAGTTCATCTCTGGTAAATTTTGTTAATTTTGTGTCTTTTAGATTTTTTAGTTGACAAAACTCTAAGAAATCGACTAATATAATACTATAGATTTGTAAATATTCTGTATTATTAGTTGTATTAACGCGGTCGTATAAGGGATTAAAAACTTCGAATGAAAATTCAGGGTCTCCATCAATTTTTATGACTATTTTCTCTAAATTATCATTAAATTTTCCGGTATCCATTAAAAATGAATTTTCTATGTTAGGATTTAATATTTTATAGAAAAAATATGCGAAATTTTTCTCACCAAAAACATATTTTAAATCTTCTTCTGATGTGTTTAAAAACAAGTTGATAACTTCGATTTGTTTTCCTGTTAAAGTACCTTTGAAAATAACCGGTAAAGGATCACACTCAAAAAGTCTAGCATATTCTGCAATTTCTTCATAATTATAAATATATTTATTACCTTTAACAATACAAGTTAAAATAAGATTATTTTTTGGTAAATGATCATATTCTACATTTGCTGGAGCATTATCACCATCAGGGAAATATTCAAAAACAAACCACCAATTATGATTTAGCAAATTTGTTACATATTCTGGTAGAGAATGAAAGAAGAAAAATGCTTTGTTATAAAATTTTTGAATAGCTAAATCTAAAAATGATAACGGATCATTATTTAAACTTTTTGATTTGATTATAAAGCCTGTACCAGTATATTTTATAAATAAAGTTGAACCTTGGATATCTTCATATACGAGTAATTCTTTGTCTTTTAAGTCGCTGATTAATTCGCTAGAATTATCATGATGATTGAGTTTTACAATTTGTGTCATTTTGTTTATATGATTATTTTTTTATCAGTTTTGTTTTTCTGACTATTTTATATATTAAAAATTAGTCGACCAATTTTTTTTATTTTGATATATACAATATATTTGTTTCAGTGAATAAAAATAAAAATTAATTTAATATATGAAAGTAGACAGAGAAAATTATTTTAAAACGTTGGATTTTGTGAATGAAATCAATGCAAAAAATTTCTGGGAATTAGATTTATCAGAATTTTTTGAAAATTTACCAGAAGATAAAAAAAGAATGTTGCGTGAAAAATATAGCAACATTAATAATTATAATATTATTTATTTATTATCTTCACAAGAATATTTAAGAAAAGAATATGATATAAAACTTTCTAAAAGTGAATAGAGTTGGTTATATTTGTCGGTGCGAGACGGAACATGATTTTATTGTTAAATACTTTGAAAATCAAGGTGTTAGATGGCATATAAGTGATGTTACCGATACATTAAAACATTCACATTTAATAAAAAAGTTACCAATTATTATTTATAAAGGAGATTTTTCAAGACATTTTCTTCAAGGAGAGTTACCAACTAAATATCCGGATTATTTCGGTTCGGTTGATTGTACAACAACCGAACATAGTAATATTTGTATACGATGGGCATTACTTGAAAACATATTAGACACAGGCTTAAGTTCGTTAGATTATTTCAGAGAAAATTTAGTTCTAATAGAATCAAAACAATTTATAAGAAATTTTAAAATAAAGAAATTGAATGACAATGATACCTTTTGATTCGTATGATTTTTATTTTGATTCTATCAAAAATATAGATGTGTTAACGAATTTTTCATCGGATCAAACCGATTTATACTTAGCTTCTATGTATATTTATAAGAAAACACATAATCATAACCTTTATATAAGAGAAGATGCTTACGATGTAACTGGTAAACCCGTAACCTATTTGAAAGCTTTAATTTTAGAAAATAAAATTGAAGTTGGTGATATGAGTCCTTTTTGGAGAATATTTGACGATTTACGAAATGATAATAATTTTTTACAACAAACTTTATCTGTTATGAATAGAAAAAATAAATTTAATAAATTATTTAAATGAGATATACCTGCTTAGATAAAAATATTATTGATAGTAATGGTGGTGATGTTTTCGAAGTAGATTTGGTCTATGGAGATGGTATGAATCTTATTTGTAAAAATAGACAACATCAAACGTCTGTATTTTATACAAATGAAGAAATCAATCGTTGGTTTGTTTCAGAAAAAGAAATTAGAACGAAAAAAATTAAAAATATTTTAAATTATCTTGGATGATAGGATTATGGGAAGTTTAATATACAGAAAATATGATGGTTATCCACCTTTAATGGAATTTAAAAGTATAGAATATATAAGACATTCATCAAGTGAATGGTCTGAAATTGTAAGAAAAGATTCGATTCGTACTGGATGGGGAGATTTTGGTGAAGAAACAATACCAGAAGAGGATTCTAAATATACCATAGATGATGAAAAAATCAAAATGTTAGAAAAATTATATAGAAAAGATAAAATTAAGAAAATATTAACTTTAATTTCTCTTCTCTAGATAAATGTTTTATTCTATATTCTTCTTTAGCAGCGGAAGATTTATCAGGAAAAGACACCGAATATATTAATTTGACTGGCAATCTCGAACGAGTATATTTTGCTGATTTTTTATCACCTGTGTTATGAGTCATTATCCTTTTTTCTATATTGTTTGTTATACCACAATATAAACTTTTTTTATTGTCTGAACATTCTACTATATAGACAAACCAAACATTTTCTTTTTCTAATATGTTTTTAAATATTATATCATCAATCCATTTATTTCTGATACATGTTGAATAACAAGACTTTGATTGTTCTCTAAAATCCTTTTTAGAATTATATTTTAATCCTTCCTCTATACATCTTTCTTTTGTCCAATATCCTTTCTCATTTTTTTTAATTCTATTCATCATATGAATACAAGCGTCATCTAGCCATTTATTATTTAAACATTTACAATATGCTACATAGTCATTCGTTATGAAATCTTTTATTGAATTATATATTTTTGCAACTTCAAAACATTTTTCTTTTGTCCAGTAATTCTTGTTGTTTGTATTTTTACTATATATTTCATATAACCAATTTTTTTTCAGCATTTTTTCATAAACTACTTGTTCATTTTTTCTTAATTCATTTTTATTTTTATATCTTTTTGTAATTTCAAAACATTTTTCTTTGGTCCAATAATTTTTTGGTTTTTGTGATGATATCATATTTTCACAGACAATATCTAACCAACCTTTACTACAAACTAAATTATATAATTTTTTATTGTCTTTTTTGAAATCTTTTCTGCTTTTATATTTTTTTACAATTTCTACACATTTTTCTATAGTCCATATCAAAGTGTCTCCACCTAATGATCCTGTTTTTATTTTATTTAATATTATCCATCCATTATCTCTATATTTTTCTACAAAATAACTTTCCATTTTAATAGAATCTTCTATATTTATATACTCGCTTAATTTTTTTATTTCATACGTTAACCCGTTGTTTATATGTTTATATACAGAACTTTTTGTTGATGTTAAGTGTTGTTCAATTCTTTTATCTATGTTATATGTTAATCCAACGTATACACTATTATCAGAAAATTCAAACGAATATATACATCTTTTATATTTATTACCAATAACTTTCATGTGTGAGCATATCTCATCTAACCAACCGTTTTTACGTGAAGCATTAATAGCACTAGGACAATTATTCTCAAAATCTACCTTACTATTATATTTTAAAGCTTCTTCAACACATTTATCAAATGTCCATTTATTATTTTGTATCATATGAGAACATACTTCATTTAACCAATCGTTTTTACAAGAGGTGTGATATCCAACATTACAACAATTTCTAAATTCTTTTTTTGTCTTATATTTTAATCCTTCTTTTATACATCTCTCTTTAGTCCAGTATAAACTATTCATATTTAATTATTTATTTAATTTATATATTAAAATAATATAGTCAAAAAATGCAAACTGTATACTTTTTTATTTTTTTATATCATCATATATTCATATAATAGCATCATAAAAAACAATAAACAATAAAATTATGGAAAAATGGTTAATTGAAGAGTGTGAAAAAACTCTTACAGAAATGGAGAATTATCGTAATCAAAGACAATCTATGTCTGAAAATGTTGGTAATAAACAATGGAAAAGATATTTTGAGGTAGAAAAAAGAACTTCTGATGATTTGATTGAAATTGTTAAGAAATTCTACGATAAGATAAAATAAAGATTTATTTTTTATTTTCGTTATTTATTCGTACTTTTGTATTACAAATGATAAACTATGAAACAAATAATTAATAGTACAATAGATAGTGATCTTTATAAGTTTTCTCAACAATTCTTTGTTATCCAGCAATATGCTGATGTAGATGTTTCTTATACATTTAATAATCGTAGTAAAGATATGATTTTCAATCAAGATACTGTTGATGAAATTGTTCGACAAGTCAGTTTAATGTCAAATCTACGTTTGACCGACGCAGAATATAATTGGTTGAAGAAAAATTATACATTCTTACCCATTTCATATTTACAATATCTGGCGTCATATCGTTTTGATCCTAAACAAGTGCGTATCAAACTCATTGATAATCAATTAGATTTGACTATTAGTGGTAAATGGAGAGATACGATTCTTTGGGAAGTACCTCTTATGGCTATTATTTCAGAAGTTTATTTTAAGATGATGGATACTGATTGGACTATGGACGGTCAGGTCGAATTAGCAAAACAAAAAGCATCAGAATTATCTACATCGTTTTGTTTCTACGCTGATTTTGGTACTCGTAGACGTAGAAATTTTGAAACACAGGATCTTGTAGTTAAAACTATGAAAGATTTTAAAGGTTTTGTAGGTACGAGTAATCCATTTCTAGCAATGAAATATGATGTTAAATGTTTAGGTACTTGTGCACATGAATCTATTGGTGCTGTTGCAGCATTAGAAAGTCTTAATCATCCAAATAAAGTCTTTATGGAAAAATGGACAGAAGTTTACAAAGGTAGCCTTGGTACAATGTTACCAGATACCTATGGACTTGATTCATTTTTGAAAGATTTTACTATGGAAAAGGCTAAATTATGGGATGGTGTTAGACATGATAGTGGAGACCCTTATATTTTCACAGACAAAATCATTGCACATTATAAGAAACTTGGTATTGACCCTTTAACAAAAACCATTATTTTTAGTGATGGTTTGAATACTTATAGAACTATCAAAATAAACGAATATTGTAAAGGTAAGATTATGCGTTCTTTTGGAATCGGTACTTTTTTTACATCAGATTTCAACAAGGTTAGTAATACATCACAGAAGAGTAAAGCGATGAATATGGTTATTAAATTAACTGAAGCAAATGGTATACCTGTGGTCAAATTGTCTGACAGTCCAGGAAAAGCAATCGGTGACCCAAAAATGTTAGAAATTATGAAATATATTCATTTATGTTAAACAAATATAAAGTCTATGTGATTAGAGTTCAAGATATTGATTCATTTAGAAAAGAAGTAGAAAAATATAACGAACTTTATGAGACATATACACCAAGTAAAGGTAATATACAGACATACTATTCGTTCCGTAGAAATAAGTGGTGTTTTCAAGAACCTTTAGAATCTTTAACAACGCAAAAATTTTGGAATCCAAGAAAAGACAAATTAAAACATATACTCAATGAAAATTATAGAAAACAATAAAGAAGAAATTAAATTCCTATATGAACATTTTATAGATGATTCAAGAAATTTTGAAATTCTTAGAAACTGGATCAAACCCTTTATTTATCCTGCTTGGATTGTCAGAACCATTATAGTGGTATCATTAATGATATTATTTTTACCTTTATATGATTTGTACTTTTTACATTATGAAGAAATAGAAATGATAAAACAATTTGCATATTTACAATACGCAGAAATTATGGCAGAATTTGAATCTATCAAAGACGAAATAAAACAAAAGAAGAATGTTTAATATATTGGTTGTTGTTGAAAGAGATATTGGTAAAAAAATCGATACTAATAAATTAGATATAGGTAATCATTTTGATGTATTTGATTATACAAATCACGTTGATAATTTTAAAGATTTGATGAATATTATGTGTTTAAAAGTCAAACTTAGAAACAAAATAGAAAAAATAACAAAGACATCTACAATCGAAGATAATATTTTATTTACTAAATTTCTATTTAATTTTAAAAAATTTCATAAGAATGACTTAGATTTTATCACAAAATTTTCTGAACATTTCTCTGTTGTGACCGATAGTCTACTTTTTGGTGTTTATAAAACATCTTTGAAAAGTATAACAGTTAAAGATAATTTTAGAAAAATAAAAATTAATAAGATTATGAGATAATTTTTTTTAATAACATAAAAAGACTTATATTTGTATTATAGTTTAAAATAAATTTATGAAAACAAAAAACGCATTAGTAATTGTCGATGTGACAAATGATTTTACAGACCCAAAAGGTACATTGTATGTAAAAAACGGTGAAAAGATAATAGACAATATTAATAAACTTATTGATAGTACATTATTCGATTTTATTATAATGGTACAAGAAACACATCCACAAAATCATTTGTGGTTTGCTTCGAATCATGAAGGTAAAAAGATTTTTGAACAAATTGAAATAAATGGTAATATAGAAACTTTATGGCCAGACCATGTTGTAGAAAACACTTGGGGTGCTGAAATTTATCCAAAACTTAAAGACAAATTAACATCTTTGAAAGATGGTTATTATATTTTCAACAAGGGTCTTAATCCTAATGCACATCCTTATAGTCCTTTCCAAGATCCAGATAGTGGAATTCTCGAATTTTTAAATGAACAAGATATTAGTACCACTATTATAGTTGGATTAGCAACAGATTATTGTATCAAAGATACCGCCATAGATTCTAGTAAATATTTTAAAACATTTGTTGTAACTGACGCAATCGAAGCTGTTAATATTCAATCAACAGATGGTGAAAATGCAATTAATGTCATGAAAAAAGATTGTGTTATGGTTACTTCTGACCAAATTATAGATGTTTTACAAGACAATCCATTAGAAAATTGTAGATAATATGAAATTAATTGAAAGTTTAAGAAAAGTGCCAACCTCTGTGATAAATACGTTTTTTCACAGAATAACTTGGTCATTTGTTACATTAGAAATATTACTTTTTATACTTCTATTATTAAATTTTCATAATAAATATTTTATTTTATTATGTAATTTAATTTTGACTTCGATTGGACTTGGTGTTTTTGTAATGATTTTAATGATAATAATTACAATTTTAATATATCCAACAATCAAAAAATGAAAAAATTTTTAAGTATAGTACCTAAAAGAATAGTGTTAATGTTGTTATTTGGAATGATATCATCATTAATAATATGGATTCTTTCTCTATTTAGTTTTATATTAGAATCAATCTTTTGTACTCTTTTTATATTGATTTTTATCTATGCTTGGAAGAAATCTAAAAGACCAATTATCAAAGTATGGTTAGACAAACCTTTTTATACAAAATAAATAATTATGGAAAACATCGTAAAACAGATAACAGATATTCTTTATAAAGAAAAAGAATATAATGAACAAATTCAAGAGAAAAAACAATTGGTAGAATCTATCAGAGATTCTTATAAAGATTTCGTTGAGAATTTTCTTAAAGATTTTAAAGTTGAGATTTTAATCTCTAAAAATAAAAATATAACCATAAGTTATGGTGAATCGGATTTTTGTTTTGAAATTTTCAGAGATAAACTTATAATGTCGAATTGTGGAAATTATGATCCAATGTTATATGAGAAAGAAGATAGTTATAGAAAATATCAGGATAAGTCTCACGGTAGAGGATTTTTCCCTTTTTTTGGATATGATTCTTTTGGTGAACAGTCACATCTTAAGGATTCTATATCAATAGAAGGTGGTTTTATTTTTAACTTCTGGCTGCGTCTCTAGCCGAATTGAAAGTTTCTATTAAAATTCCTTTTAAATCATATTTACAAATTTTTCTCTGAATATTTTTCTTTTTATTAATATAATCAAATTTATCTCCTTTATACCTAAAAGTCCTACCACTTGCTGTATGAGATTTTTTCTTTTTACAACAAATTGATATAAGACTGGTATGACAACCGGTTTTGTTATGATCTTCTATTAAAGATTCATATTTGTTTAAAATTTTTCCATCTAAACTATATTCTATTATAGGTGTTTTGATAGAATCTTTACTTTTACTAATCTTTCTTTTTGTTTTTTCTGAATGATGTTTTCCTTTCCAATGGCCAACAATTTCACCTCCATCACTGATATTTGTTAATTTAAATCCCCAAACTCTAAATTGTGATATCCAATATTTTTCTAATTGATTAACATCAGATTCATTACATTCCTCAAGAATTTCCATAATAGGTTTATTTCCAGATTTTAATAAATTTTTTATCCACCTAGATTTATGTGTATTTTTATCATATTTTTCTAAATAACATTTTTGTAAATGTCTTTTATATCTATCTTCTAAATTATTTGTTTTTCCTACATATCTTATTTCCTTTGTTATAGGATCTTCTAATGTATATATGAACATTTTTTTGTTTTCCATAAATTTATTATCTTTGTTCTTGATTGAAAAAATAATTAATATTTTTTTTAATATATATATAAAATAAATAAAGTTTGATATGACAGATTATAGAATACAAGATTGGAATAGATTTAATGAAGGAATAAGTGGTAAAGTAGTTGTTAGAGCAGGCCCTTCTCCTACCGGATTATTACATTCGGGTAACATAAGGACTATCATTTACAATTATCTCTTTGCTAAGAAACATGGCGGTACTTTCTATTTAAGAATAGAAGATACAGACCAAAAAAGATTTGTAGATATGGCTGAAAAATATCTTCAAGACACTTTAGAATGGTTAGGATTACTTCCAGAACATTCCCCTTGGGTTGGTGGTCCGAACGGTCCATACAGACAATCCGAAAGAGATTACACAAAACACACAGATTTTCTATTGAACAATGGTTCAGCATATTATGCTTTTGATACAGAAAGTGATCTTGTAGAAGCAAGAAAAAATATACCAAATTTTTCCTATGATGCATCAACGA
>Ga0114951_10000994_pt1 | contig 37127 bp, 27 predicted proteins | sample AM7aDNAmetaG_FD_88677 | JGI IMG/M metagenome (GOLD analysis project Ga0114951, IMG submission 88677) | Freshwater microbial communities from Finland to study Microbial Dark Matter (Phase II) - AM7a DNA metaG | ecosystem: Environmental > Aquatic > Freshwater > Lake | place: Finland: Lake Alinen... | reverse complement strand
AATAATTATTTAAATTTTTATTTTTTTTTTTTTTTTTGATTATTTGTATTTAAGCCCTCATTCCGCATTCCTTTTCGAGCCTATCAAATCAGATAAGGAAGTAGCAAAAGTCCCTGTCAAACTGAGATATTCGGTCAGAGCAACCAGAAATGAAGTTATATCCATTTATGGTATCCGGTTAGACGCCCGCTAACATTCCAAATCTACCGGATTTTGCCCGTGGGACATTACGCTTCATCATCAGGGATGCCGATTTGACGGTGGAAAAATTTTTGGAGTTGTTATAACTTCAGAATACCCGAGTATCTAGAAATTCAATCCCTGTTACCCTGGGCTTTCATGAGAAAATGCTGTAAATCCCAACATGTCATAATGATATAGAAAAAGATCCAACGTATGAATACAAGAGTAGTGAAAAAATGGATTCTTTAGCTTCAGGGTTTGCACATGTTGACAAGACCGATAACCCTCACTCATTTATACAATGTCTTAACCTGATTCATTCACTACCGTTTTTTCAAGAGTGCAAATCCCATAGTTTCCATTTGCTTAACCTCTCACCCGGTGATTCTGTCCTTGAGATTGGATGCGGAAATGGAATAGATATCCAGAAACTTGCCGAAATCGTTGGAAAATCTGGTATAAGTGTTGGCATTGATATCAGCATGTTCATGCTCAAGTCAGCACGAAATTCCAACAGAAAAAATAATACAATTCCGGAATTTATACTCTGTGATGGAAATAACCTTGCATTCCCAGATTCAACCTTCCATGCTCTCCGCTCGGAACGGGTTCTTCAACATACACTTGATCCATTCTCTGTAGTTAAAGAGATGGCACGTGTGACGAGACCCTCCGGGACTGTTGTGGCCTTTGAACCGGACTGGGAGACGTTAACCATCTGGCCCGGTGATCGTCAAACCTGCAGGAGTGTTCTGAACTTCTGGTGTGATAATCTTCCTTCCGGCCATGTTGGTCGCTCATTATACGCGGCATTTTCTGATGCCGGACTGAAGAACATCGAAGCTCAACCAATGACCTTGACAATCACAGATCTGGCACTTGTCAAACAGATGTATGATCTTGAGATAACCTTTTCCCTTGCAAAGAAGCAAGGAATTGTAAGTCCTGTTGAAATACAAAATTGGGAGAATCAACTATCAGACGCAGATAAAATCGGACAAATATTTAGTTCTTTGACTTTTTTCCTCGTTAGAGGAGAAAAACATATGATCTTCTAGCCGAATCGGAAAAGAATCTTCGTTTACAACTTGAAAAAATTCAAATTCAGGCCCAACAAATTCGAAAAAAATGTCTAATGTCTGACTTAAAGGAATATTTTCTTAAATTTAAAAATGCTGCACAAACAATTCGAACGATGACGAATTGAAAATAATATGGGAAGATAATGGGGTTGGGGTAAATAACGAGGAGAAAGAGATTATTTTCAAGCGAGGTTTTGGAAAAAACAGTGGTTATGGACCCTACCATCACTACACTAATTCATCTGACGAGATATAACAGGATCCTCCAAATGCTAAACGGTTTCGCTGGATATTAGAATTGAAAATTGTCACTTCCCTGGCACCCACACCAGGTGAAACTATGGGTAAACCAGACCGAGCCCAGCATGGATAACAATCAGGACAAGACATTCTCCTTTTTGGTAGAAAATATTATACTTTCCGGTACTCCAGAAGCGGCATGCAAACCTCGCAAAATGAATAGGACCGGCAAAGGAAGGGAAAATGTTGTTATTCAGGCAATCAATAGCGGGGTAGATTTCTATCTCCAGAAAGGCGGTGAACCAGAATCACTGTTTGCTAAACTGATGTTGAAAATCAGGCAGGCAGTAAAGCGTCACAAAGCCGAGGCAGACCTGATCAAGAGCGAGGCTAATCTCCAGTCAATCATTACAAATACTAATGATATTCTCGCGGTGTATGACCCAGAGGTCCGCCTGCTGGTCTACAACCAGGCAGCCAGTGAAATTTACGGCAGCGTTTTGGGGGTAGAGCTGTATCCCGGCCTTTGTGCAATTGACCTCTTCCCTGAATCGATGCTGGACTTCTGGAATACCAACAATAAACGGGCTCTTGCAGAAGAATCATTCCCTATCGAGTTCAAACTTCCAATGCCCAACGGCCAGGAGAGATTTTTCGAATCTTCCTATAACCCGATCCGCAAGGATGGAGTGGTGGTTGGTTTTTCGACGTTTACCCGCGACATCACCGAGCGTAGGGTTGCAGAACAAATGCTGCAAAAGGCGCACGACAATCTAGAGGTAACGGTAAAAGAGCGGACTGCCGACTTATATTCTGCAAACATGAAGTTGCAGAAAGAGATTAAGCACAGCAATGTAATCGCCGAATCTTTAAAAGAATACGCAAAGATGACATCCATTCTCAATGAGGTCATTATCACTGCGAACAAGGCCGAGATGCTCCACTATCTGTTCAGAGACTCACTTGACAAGGCGCTCGAGTTGCTGGATTTTGAAGCAGGGGAAATTTACCTCTTAAACCCGGTAGAGAGAACCGCAGAGACCGTTTATACCGAAAATCTTCCTGATGATTTCATCGAAATAACCCGCAAAATACCCATTGATGCTTCCCCCTATGATACCCTGTTTATTAGGGAACAACCAATAATCACTGAACATTTTGAAGAATTGTCGCCTGAACTTGCAGAAAATTACCATTTTTGCTCACTTGCAAGCATCCCACTCATCTCAAAACATATGGTGATAGGTGCACTTAACGTTATAAGTGCAAAACGGTATACGATTTCGATTGATGAAATACGGGTACTTACAGCAATAGGGCGCGAACTGGGCACCTCCATTGCGCGGATGATAGATGAAGATGAGGCAAAGAAGGTATCAGTAAACCTCCAGACACTTTTTGCGTCAATTAACGAGATGATCTTTGTGCTGGACATACAAGGACAGATCCTTTCGGTAAACGATGCCGTTTTGAAACGTCTCCAGTATACACCAGGTGAACTGGAAGGTACTGATGTTGTGCGGTTACATGTACCGGAACGTAGGGACGAGGCACTCCATATTGCTCAGGGAATGATTGCCGGAACTATTGATTCTTGTCCTGTACCGCTTCTTTCAAAGGATGGCACACGCATCGAGGTCGAGACTAAAGTTACCAGTGGATGGTGGAATGGCAGCAAGGTGCTTATTGGCGTGAGCCGTGATGTCACCGAGCGTAAACGGGCGGAAGAGGCGCTTCGCGAGCTTACTGATCGTTTGACACTCGCAACTCGGGTCGGTGGAGTAGGTATCTGGGATTATGATGTCGTTAATAACATATTGACCTGGGATGACCAGATGTTTGCCCTTTATGGGATAACAAGGGAACAGTTCGGAGGTGCATATGAAGCATGGCAGACTGGAGTTAACCCGGATGACCAGCAACGGGGTGACGAAGAGATCCAGATGGCGATACGCGGAGAGAAGGAGTTCGACACCGAGTTTCGCGTTCTCTGGCCGGACGGCAGCACGAGAAACATCCGGGCTATCGCTCATGTGCAACGCGATGCCGGGGGTAATACACTGCGAATGATCGGGACCAACTGGGACATCACCCAACAAAGACAAACTTGTTAATGCTAACCAGAAACTTAACATGCTCTTCGGAATCAGCAAGCATGACATAGAGAATATAATTCTGATTATCCAGGGTTCTTTGCAATTTACATCGAAAATGAGGTTATTGAAGATTAAAATGCGCTATTAAAATGGATTTACAACTCTGTAAAAAAAAATAAATTTTTTAAGTCCGTTAAACTTGTAGATTCTAACTTTTTATATGCCAGATCCTCTTTTTAATTAAATGATCTTTTTGCCATGGGTCGATCAGTCTTTGTTTCAGAGAACAGGGAATTGATAACATCTAACATCCGCAGGTTCTCATTAAGCCACAAGTAATCCTCTCTCATCGACATGTTTTTAAGAACGCTATATGCCAGATTTACTTTAGGAGTCCTCTCAAACTTCCGGTACTTATCACGGAGGATCTTTTCCAGATCTTTTTTATCAGCCTTGATTGAACCTTCATCCACGCCAAGAATTGAAAAAAATGTCTCGTCTGCGGGAGGAAGATACTGCTTCCAGTCCTGATTGATATTTAGTATCTTACTACACCTTGAATAAAATTTATTAATTGCATCGGGTTCAGTAAGAGCAAGCAGCATAATTTTATCTGATATTTCCTTGTCAATATGTTTCCAATACTCCTTTTTCTTTTCCAGGTTGTTAAGAGCCTCCCGCTCCAGGTGCTTGTAAACAAAATTTATCATAGTATCATAATTTTCACGGGATGCAGGGTCAGTGAGAACTGAATAAATTTTCTTAAGCAACTCTGAATCTTTTGGGCTCTCTCCTTTTAGTGTCTCAATATCCAGGTCTTTTTCGAGTCCTGCAAATTCGTAAATGTCAGGCATCCCTTCCAGGAAAAGATGGAAATAATCGTTATAAGTTTTTCTTATCTCTTCAACTTTTCCGACTAATTTTCCTTCGGCAATATGTTTACTATGTAACTCAATTAGTTCTTTTTTTTCAGAAGGGGGGAGGATTTTGGAAAACTGTTCGAAAACGAAAAGGAACTCATCATACTCTTTCCGGAGACCTGGGTTCTGAAGAACCCTGAATGCTTCAATAATAACTTCATCAGGGTAACATGAAAATTCAATTCTTCTTTCAAACGCCTGGATAACTTCTAGGATTGTTGCCCCCCTGCTAACACCCATAATGCAATAATAGGTTGGAAAACCATTCATAATGTCATTTACCCATTGATATTGGCGTTTTTCAAACTGTATAAACCGATTGACGTACCTGCCCAGTCGTTCCTCATTAACAAATAGTGAGGAGATCTTCCAGTAGGGGTCATCCTCAATTGAGATATCATGACTTAAAGCCTGAACTTTCCGGGCTTTTTGAGCTCTATTTTTAATCCCCATCCTTATCCCTGATCAAAATCACGCTGTCATCGTCCAGGTTTAGACCGGAGATCCTTTGAGAATCATTGGGTTCAATATCATTACAAACAATTGTATCATTATCTCCGATAATGCCTTTCTCCTTTAACTCACGCTTGAGATCAGATATTGTTCCCGAAGGGTTGAGAAACATGTCAAGAGTCACTTTTCCTGACGTATTTTTTATATCGACATGGACGCTCCCAATACCAAGCAGTTTCTTCATCAATTTGCTTTTCTCTTTCTTTGAAAGTCTGCTCCGTGATTCCAGTTTTACGCTACGAAGATTACCTGAATCATCATCGTTAGCCGTGACATTTAGTATACCAAATTCTTCACCAATTTCAAAAGTCACTTTGATTCTATTTTGCCCAAAAGGTAAAGGTTCGATGTTTATCCAGAACTCACCGAGAAATTCGTTATCCTCTGCCATTTCTTCATCGCCCTGGTATACCGGAATGATGACTTCATCAACAAAATCACCGGCATTTGTGTAACCACGCGTTCTTGAAATCGGGATCTTGGTGTTTCGCTCAATAACTTTTGAAAGTGTGCCATCAGCAATCTTCACTCCGAGAGAGCATGATACAACGTCACTGATCTCAATATTTTTTGCATTCCGTGTTTTTTCTTTCCCGTATTCAATTCCTGCAATGGCAGCGCCAAGGGCGACGGCTGTATATGGGTCTCCACTGAGAGGTTCTTTTCCGAAATAATCCCTGACAAATTCCCTGACTGCTGGAATAAGCATTGTACCTCCGACAAGCAGAATATCATCAATCTCGTTTTTTTCAATTGACGCGTCCTGCAGTGCCTGTTCCATTGGAATTTTTGTATTCTCTATAAGGTCTTTAATAAGGGAGTCAAGTGTCTCCCGTGTCAGAACCATACTGAAGGGGGGTTTGCCTGAAGCAACAAAGGGGATGGTAATTGTCGTTTTCATGGCCGTGGATAATGCAATCTTTGCCTCTTCAGCAGTTTCTTTTAATGTCGCGAGAAGTGCCAGGTCTTTTTTTGTATCGACGCCTAACTGACGATGTAACTTTTTAGTCACATGTTCAACTATGCGGGCATCAATATCATCTCCACCAAGCCTGTGCTCGCCGGTGCTTGCATCAACATCAAAAAATCCCGATGCAACTGTTAACACAGACACATCAAAAGTCCCTCCTCCAAAATCATATACAAGCACTTTTCGGTCTAGGTCTTCCCGTATCCCATATGCTAGTGCAGCAGCTGTTGGTTCGTTGATAAGTCTCACGACATTGATTCCTGCAATCTCTGCTGCGTCCCGGATGGATTGCCTCTGACTGTCAGAATAATTCGCAGGTACTGATACTACTGCATCAAAAAACTTCTTTCCAATCCTGATTTCCGCATCATCGATAAGTTTTTTAAAAATCAGTGCACCGATGTATTCAGGAGGGAATTTGTAGCGACCGACTTTCTTATAATAGTCAGTTCCCATTTCCCGTTTGATTGAACTTACAACCTGATCTGGATTTGCAATCTGATTACGCTTAGCAAGTTCTCCGACAGTATAACTTTTTTCGCCTTTAAAATGGACGATGGAAGGTGTTATTGTCTTTCCTTCACTGTTCTCAATAACTTCCGGATTATCGAGCAGCATATAAGCCATCTTAGAGTTTGTTGTCCCAAAGTCTATACCCAGGATATCCCTTTCTATCATGTATCGCTCCAAGTCACAGTTAACTATCTCTTTTTATATCAATCTGCATATCTGTCAATTCGATGCCATCAGTATCCTGATCAGGTTTGTATTCCTCAGTGTTATAATCATCCTTTTCTTCTAGTTTTACCGAATTTTCTACAGATGGGATTTCAGTATCCTGGCATTCTACGGATAATTGGGAAAAGACCTCCTTTAAATATTCCATCTCATCTTCATGTCTTTCAATCGTTTCAGCCTGGACCTGCAATTGATACTCGACATCCTGTTTCTCTACGAGAGATTGGGAAACGGTTTCCTTTAAACCATTTATCTCCTTTCTGAGCCTTTCAATAGTATCAGCCTGCTCGCGCATGAGGCCTTCAATTTCCTGTTTTTCTGCAAGAGATTGAGAAACGAAATCCTTTAGCTGGTTGATATCCTCTTCGAATCTGAGTGTTGTTTCACTCCGGGCGTGTTCAAGTTGAGAAATCTCTTCGTCAAAGTGGGCAAACCTGCCCCGGCCAGGGAACACCCAGTCCGTAAATCGACCCCATATTTCGTTTTTTTTATTTTTGTTTTTTACACGGGGGAATTTTGAGATGATTACTTCTGCGGGTCTTATCAGAATATTCTCTCGCATGTAACCTTTTCTTATTACCGAAAAGACGCTACCTTCAGGATAACGGCTGCCATACTCGAGCCCGACTGCCATATGTAATGTATCATCGAATTTATCACCCGGTCCCGGATCAACAGGAGTAAGACCTGACGAAAAAAGGAGTTGACTGTATAATGCGTCTATATTTTTTTGAAAGTTCTCGTTCGCATCTTTGACAATATCACAGGAATTATTATTAACCCCGCAAGATATACGACACAAAGAATCTGCAAAGACAAGCATTTTTTTTGCAAAATCAGATTGGAGTTCCTTTTTTTTAAGGGCATCATTTTTCCGGTTGGTCTCAATATAGTCCCTGAACTCTTTTTTTAATGTATTGTATTGTGATTCTAAAAGTTCAGCTTTTTTTTGTATTTCTGTATTGGCGAAATCATCCATTGCAACAAATAATGAGAACTGAATCACATATAATCTCTTACTTCTTCAAATTTCTCTTAACGCTAATATTTGGATTTTATTCAAAAGAGTGAGTCTCGATTAGCAAATTAAACAGACTCTATAATTCGCTGGATCATAAGGAAAATTGGGTATTTAAGGACATTTCATGATGTCCTTACTAAGGACAAAACTATAGTCCGGGTCCATTCCTATCTTGCTGATAAATATCCTGTAACAAGAGCACGAAGAATAGCAGCAGGAATAAAAGTCTCTTTATTATTGAGTTTTGTGTGCAATGGGCCGAAAACTGTAGAATTTTTTCCGGAAAAACCAATGATTCAAAAACTCTGACCATTGGTCCATGAGTGAAAGATATTTTATTGCTTATGGATAGGGGATTTTTCAAATTTGATTCGTTTGCTAAAATAAATCCATATGGAGGGTTTTTTGTGACTCGATTAAAATCAAACACAAAAGCTCTAGTGTTTCGGTAAGCCAGGACGTCCCAGAAAAAATCAGAATAAAAATGATTGAACAAGAGATTCATAAAGCCATTGAATTGATTAGATCCTACAAACTTACTATTGATGCACGAGTGGTTTAAAGTATTTCAATGATAGTAAAAAGAAAACAAATTAAGCTTAAATATGCGATTTATAGCAAGGTTTAACGGAAAAACTGACGGTTATCATACCTACTTCACAAATATTCCTGAAAATGACCTCTTAGGAAAAGATATAGCGTCGTTGTATTCTGCACGATGGTGGTCAATAGTTTTTGCAGAAAATGCTCGATAGATTTTTCGAAATTTGATGAGAAGAAAAATGGGTCTTCGATTAACTTTTCCGATGCATGAAATTTGGGAAATCATAGTCGTGGGGTCTATCTCCACTTACGTAAATAGAAAGACATACACCAATAAACTCTATCTTTAAGAGTTAAGTCAAAAAGGGAACTGATTTGGCGGTAAGAACTAGCTTTGGCTATTGAATATATGCGGTTTTTCTGATTTTTGAACTGTATTACTGAGCGTGTCTCGTGGACTAAAGGTTAAAGTGTACAGCAAGAAAAATTTTTTCCTATATTTTGTTACTACTTGAGTAAATTTTAATTAAAATTTTAAGGATTAATCAGTGTTACACCTTACATTAACCGATGACATATGGAAGTAAATTCAGGTCGCGGATGTCTCATGATGACATGCAAAATATTGCCCAGTTGATTGAATCTCTAACCCCTGATAACCCATATGTGACTATTGAGCAGCGAATTTTTAAGCCAGATGGCAGTATTCGATGGCAAAGATCGGTTGACCGAGCTATCTTTCATAATGAGGGTAAATTAAAGGAATATCAATCAGTTGGCAGGGATATTACTGAACTTAAGGAGCGCGAGTTAGATTTAAGCGAGAAAAATTATCAACTGCAGATCTGACGAAAAGTCTGCATTCCTTAAAAAATCTGAAATTGAAGGGTATGTAAAAGAATTTCCATTGTAACTCAGGAAAATTGATGTCGAAATTTTTGATACTTTTATTAATATTGTCCCTCTTCGAGAAAAGAACGGTTCGATAAAGGCATTTATTGGTACATTTCGGGGTGTGACAGAGCGCAAACGAGCTGATGAAGCATTACGGGAAAGTGAGGAGAAGTACCGTGCACTCTTTGCAGCCGAATCGGATGGTATTGTTGTAGTTGAGAGAGGAACCGGAATAATCCATGGATTGTAATGATGCATACCCTCAAATGTATGGTTATCGAAAGGAAGAGATAATTGGAAAACTTAAACTTCTCTCAAGCATAACCTGGCACGGCATAAACAATCAACTTACAATACAGGAGACAGGTGAGCCGGGGGAGGGAGCACGGTTTGAGATTACAATTCCAAATTGGAAATGGCGATTTTAAGAGAAATGAACATGGATCAAGAGCCAATCCGGGTACTTTATGTTGATGATGAAATTGAACTTTTAAACGTAGGGAAACTCTTCCTTGAGAAGGATAGAACGTTTAATGTCGATACAGTCTTATCTGTCAGAGATGCACTGGAATATCTGAACTCTACTCATTATGACGCCATTGTATCAGATTATGAAATGCCTGATATGGATGGAATTCAGTTTCTTAAGCAACTAAAGAAAAAAGGAAATAAAATCCCATTTATTGTCTTTACAGGTAGAGGACGTGAAGAAGTTGTAATTGAAGCTCTGAACTGTGGAGCAGATTTTTATATTCAGAAAGGTGGTAATCCAAAGGCACAATTTACAGAGCTTTCTAACAAGATTCGTTATGCAGTATCTCGAAAAAGAACAGAGGATTTATTAAAAGAGAGCGAGGAACGATATCGAAATGTAGTAGAAGACCAGACTGAGTTCATCTGCCGCTTTCTTCCGGACGGAAGACATATCTTTGTGAACGAAGCATATTGTCGTTATTTTGGATTGGATCGTAAAGATATTATTGGAAGTAAATTCAAACCAAAAATGCCACTGGAAGACAATCAGAATGTTAATCAACTAATTTCTTCCCTCACACAGGATAATCCTTATGTTACGATTGAGCAACAAATTTTTCTGCCAGACGGCAGTACCCGGTGGCAACGATGGGTCGATCGCGCTATTTTTCATCCAAATGGTAACTTAAAGGAATATCAGTCAGTTGGCCGTGACATCACCGAGCTAAAAGAACGTGAAATATCATTGAATGAGAAAAACTATGAACTTCAGGCAGCATATGAGCAAATCGCCTCTGCTGAAGAAGAATTAAGACAACAATTTGAAGAGAATAAAGTCGCGGCACAAGCACTCAGTGAGAGTGAAAGGAAATTACAGGGGATAGTTCATGGCTCACCGATTCCCCAGTTTGTTATAGATAAAGATCATCATATCATAAGCTGGAACGAGGCACTTGCGAAATATAGTAGGATTAAAGCTGAAGAAGTTCTTGGAACAAAATCTGCTTGGAGAGCGTTTTATGAGAAAGAACGCCCGGTATTGGCAAATCTAATATTAGATGGATCTATTGAAAAAATTCCTGAATGGTATACTGGAAAATATCACAAGTCTAAATATGTTGAGGATGCCTACGAAGCAATTGATTTTTTTCCACATATGGGGACTAAAGGAGTCTGGTTGTTTTTTACTGCATCGACTATTAGAGATTCAGACGGTACTGTTATCGGGGCAGTAGAGACGCTTGAAGATATTACTGACAGAAAAATAAAGGAAGATGCCCTTAAGGAAAGCGAAGAAAAGTTCAGAAACGTTGTTTTATCAGTAAATGAGGCTATTATCCTTCAAGAAAAGACGGGAGAGGTAATAACATGGAACACCGCAGCAGAAAAGCTATTTGGTGTTACTGCTATGGAAATGATTGGGCATAAAGCAACAAATCATAAATGGAAGACAATTCACGAAGATGGAACTTATTTTCCAGAGATAGAACATCCATCCATGCGTACTTTAGCGAATGGTGAACCATGCAAGGATGTTATCATGGGTATCACAAGTGCGGATGGAAGATTTTCATGGGTCAGTATCAACACGAGCCCTCTTATCAGGCAGGGGGATTCAAAACCGGGAGCAGTTACCATCTCATTGCTGGACATCACCGATCGCAAGCGGACAGAGGAGGAACTTCGCGCTAATTTAGAGAAATTGACCCGGCAACAACTGGCATTGCAACAATCAAAGCGGGAGCTTGCTGAAATTATTGAATTTCTCCCGGATCCAACGATTGTCATCGACCGACAAGGAATAGTGATCGCGTGGAACCGTGCGATAGAGGAGATGACGGGAACCAGTAAGGATGAGATGATTGGTCAGGGAGATCATGCATACACAATCCCTTTTTACGGTAAGCGACAGAAACATCTTCTGGACCTCATTGATCTGAATGATAATGATATAAAAATGAAATATCAGCATGTCCGGCGAAAAGGCAATACCTATTATGCAGAAATTTTCGCTCCGGCATTATATGGTGGAAAAGGGGCATACTTGTGGGTTACTGGATCACCTCTGTTTGATATTCAGGGTATCCGCATCGGTGCGATAGAATCCATTCGTGATATTACCGAACGTAAGCTCGCTGAAGAAGCACTTCATGACGCAGTACTCAAATGGCAATATACTTTTGATTCAAATCAGGATGGAATATGCCTTTTAGACACAAACCAGCGAATAATGATGTGCAACCGAACGATGAAGGAGATAGTTTGTGCAACGAACCAGGATGACCTTACTGGGTTACACTGTTGGGAGGTATTACATGGTACGATTGGACAGATTCCAGATTGCCCATTTATCCGGATGCAGACTTCGCTTAAAAGGGAAACGATTGAACTTGGGATTGGTAACCGGCTTTTTATGGTTGTTACAGATCCAATTCTGGATGAGACACAAACGCTTATTGGTACAGTTCACAGTATTCGTGATATTTCTGAACGAAAAGAACTGGAACTGGAAATGGAGTACCATGAACAGGAACTCAGGAAATATTCAAGTTCACTCGCAATAGCGAATAAGAAACTTTCCCTTCTCTCTAGCATTACACGGCATGATATTAACAATCAACTTACGGTATTAATGGGCTACCTCTCGATTCTGGAAGATAATCAGCCAGATCCCAAACTTAATCAATATTTCCAGAAATCTGTAAGAGCTGCACAACGGATCTTATCCATGATCCAGTTTACGAAAGAATACGAACAAATTGGAGTCCATTCTCCTTCATGGCAGAATGCAAGCACAATTGTCGACAATGCAGCCACACAAGCTCCGCTTGGACATGTTATAGTAAAAAACGATCTCCCTATTAATGCAGAAGTGTTTGCAGATCCACTGTTTATGAAAGTATGCTACAACCTGATGGATAATGCAGTGCGTTACGGCGGAAAGATTACCACTATCAGGTTTTATCTTGAAGATAGCAATCAGGATAAGTTAATAATATGCGAGGATGATGGAGATGGAGTGCCGGCTGAAGATAAAGAGCGAATCTTTGAACGGGGTTTTGGGAAAAATACCGGTCTTGGTTTAGCCATTTCAAGAGAAATTCTTGATATTACTAACATTACCATTCACGAAACGGGAGAGCCTGGAAATGGAGCAAGGTTTGAGATGAGGGTTCCAGATAGAAAATGTCACTTTGGGAATAATTAAAATTAGAAGGAAGGGACTCAAGATGACATCCCATGTGATTTTTTCTCGCCTGAATATTCAGGCAACCTTAAATTTCAGCATCACCTGTGATACACTATCCACAATTCCTACTACATTATAAACAACGTTGCTAATTTCTTCGATTTCTGCGGCTGTTTCTTGCGTAGCTGCTGCGGTATTATCTGCTTCATGAGATGTATTCTGAACAGGTTCTGATACTTCATGAATACTTGCTGTAACTTCTTCAACTGATGCTGCCTGCTCTTCAGAAGCAGAAGCTACTTCAACATTATTTTGAGTTATATTCTCAATAGATTCAGCGATTTGATTAAATGCGGTCAGAGTTTGTTCAAGAGCTATGTTCCCTTCCTGAACGAAAGTTGTTGATTTACTCATTGCTTCAGTAGCATTTTTTGATTTGCTTTGCAAAGATGAGATCATTTCAGCTATATTTTCTGCAGATTTTCTGAAATCCTGTGCAAGTGATTTAACTTCAGCGGCAACTACTGCAAATCCTCTTCCTGCATCTCCGGCACGGGCAGCTTCAATTGCTGCATTAAGAGCAAGAAGGTTGGTTTGATTGGCAATATCAGAAATTAGCTTAACAATTTTTCCTATCTCATTCATTTGTTCATTAATATCATTCACGATTGAATCAACATCTTTTGCAGATTTTGCGATTTCTTTCATAGCCTTCTCAGTCTGCCTGGCAAGATCAATCCAATTTTTCGCAAAATTATTTGCTTCACTGGAAGAAGCAGAAACAAATTCTGCTTTTTTTGAGACTGATGCAACTGTTTCGTTTAAATCTTCCATGGCCCTTAGAACCTGAGATATACCTCTTCCTCCTTGTTCTGCGTTCTCACTAACCTTATTAGAATTTGTTGCTATCTGATGAGCCCCCTTCGAAATATTCTGAATGTTTGCCTTTGCTTTTTCTGCACCTGACGCCAGTTCCGTTACTTTCTTATTGATTAGGGAAACAGCCTCTGATATCTTGATACCTATATTATTCAAAGCATCATTAAACTGAATCCAGTCACCCTGTAAATTCAGCGATGTTGAAATCCGATTTGTAAAATCATATTCTGCATAACTTTTAGAGACACGAAGTGCTTCGTTCACAGGTATAATAACACTGTCAAGGGTGTGATTTACCCCTTCAACAATCTTCCTAAAGTCACCCTGATGTTTGGTTGCATCTGCCCTTGTTGATAATTTTCCACTTACTGCCGCATTTACAAGCATATGGGCTTCATCAACAAGCAGGTTTATAGCTTCGATACACTGATTAAGATTATTTTTAAGGACATTGAAGTCACCATTATACGATTCTGTAATTTTTGTGGGTATGTTTCCCTTGCTCATATTATCAATATATTCCGCAGCAACATTCAAAGGTCCGATAACTGCATCCAGAGTTGCATTCATACCCTCAACGATCTTTTTATAACTCCCGTGATGTTTTTCAGAATTGATTCGGGTATCAAGTTTACCTTCAATAGCTGATTTTGAGAGTGTATTTGCATCAAAAATCAAAAGATCGATTGAATCTCTAACTTTGGTAAGGTTTTTATTGATATCAATGAACCATTGCCTAGCTTCTTCAGTTGTTTTGGTAGAATTGGCAATCTCTAAATTGAAGTTTAGGTTTCCATTGGCGAGTTCAACCAGATTATCTGTCATAGTGGAGAGGTACGCCGTGATGTAATTAGCTAAATCCTCACGTTTTTCTTCTTTGATTAGTTTTTCGGTGAGATCATTATATACAGCCATTATACTTACTATCTCACCGTCTTTATCGAGCAGTGGGATAGTGATCTGTTCAAGTGTATGGGTGGCTTTTGGGAACTCAACAGTGATTCGCCCTGTAACCCCTTTCTTTGTCTCCAAAGCTTCCCTGATATTATGCCCGCTCTTTTTTAAGATTTTGAATTCACTGATATTCATCTTCTGCAATTGCTCTTCAGAATATCCGCTTATGGTGAGGAAAGCCTCGTTTGCAAGTTTGATATTGAATGTAGTGTCGATGATGAGTTGCGGCTGAGGATTCTGCATAACCATCGTGAGGGCAAGCTGACGCTGCTTTTTTGCCTCAGCTTTCTGTTTCTTTGCTTCTGCCTCCCGTGCTTTAAGTTGTATATATTCCTCAATCTCTCTCTTGACTGCAGGGATGAGACGAGCATAATTACCCTTGATGATGAAGTCGTATGCTCCTGCCTTCATTGCATCTACTGCAACATCTTCACCAATTACACCTGATATGACGATAACTGGAAAATCGCAGTTCATTTCATTTAAAAGTTTCAAAGCAGGAATTGCTCCAAAATTTGGAATTGAATAATCACAGAGAATTATGTCCCAGGTTTCATTTGTTATGGCATCTTTCATATCAGTGAAATTCTCAACTCTTCGCTGATATATTTTAAAACCATCATTTTCGAGCTCATTTATTAAAAGAATAGCATCATCCGGCGAGTCTTCTACCAATAATACTCTGATCTCATCTTTCATTTTTTCTCCATTCGTCTTCATTTCTAATTTATTATAATCCTTTTATTTTGTTCATAGTAAGATAACACATAGCATTGAAATGGAAAGGATTTGTTTTTTTTATTTTGAAGTATTTTAACAGAATCCGAAAGTAAAAAAAATAGGTATAGGTGAGGGTGGGTTAGATCACAATTTCTCCTAATACCGTCATTGATCTTGAAAGAACATATCCGCTCCTATAGACCCTTCAATCATTTTTTCACGGTCAGGTTTGTTAACACAATCAATAAAAATGCAAGAATCTAAAAAAAGAGAATCTGACTTCAAGGTCTCGATGTCTTTTCATTTGTTCTTCAAATTCTTCTTTACTTACTGCATCTACAATAAATCCTCGAATATTGACCACCCAGCCATACGCTAAAAGACCCCTGTGATATTTTTTTTCAATTATTTCATTAGGGTTGTATTCTTCTATATCCATGGTCATTTCACCTCACATCGTTCTGGATTTCTTTATCATTCAACCTATATTTGACGTTGGCTATTCTCCTAATATTACAAGTGAAATTGAACATGTTATATGAATTTCAGGGGTACAAGATTAGTTGAATTTAAAATTCTGGACAACGGTAGACTAACAAACTGTGGATTTATAGTTTGAACTGGCAGAGTTCCGGAAATCAGGAATGTCTGCCTATTTATAGTTTGAACTGGCTGAATGCTAGAAATCTGGGTCTGTATAGGATTGGAGTTCTGGTTCACTCCTGAACTTGTATAGCGATTTACTACAACTACGTATTGAATTCCAGTTACAAGATTTGGGGTAATTGCCTGAACAGCGTTATCCGACCAAGAAAGATAGGTATTCGCCGTACTAGACATAGAGCTCGCCGGAATAAAATTAACAGTGCTAGGACTAGAACCTTGGTACTGAACATCATCAAGGTTAGCGTCATCACCACCCAATTGTGTTACAATTTGTGTATTGACATTTTCGAGCAGTTCCATCTGTATTGGAAATACAAGATTATTATTATTCACTTGTGACAGCTGCAGTCTATTCAGATCAATTTTTGTACTCTGGTTTGTGAGAAATCCATACCATTCCGATGCCTGCATTCCAACAATTGGGGAGTCCTTCAGCACTTTTAATAGAGTCACTGAACTTTTAAGCGATTTCTCTGCCTTTGTCTTGTCTCCACTTTTTTGTGCTATCAATGCATCGCACAGGTAACTCATCGCTTGGGAGAAATTCAACCAGTCTTTATCCGATGCTGCGAGATCGGTTTTAATATATGTCAGTTTCTCATGATTTGGAATAACTGTGTCCCAGACAGACTGGTTGTTCTTTATTGCCTTCTTTTCCATTTCTGCCCGATTCTTTTCTAATTCTAAAAATAACGATTGTGAAACAGTATAATTCTTCTTTGCAGCGGCATAATCACCTTTTTGTATCGCAATCAGGCCATCAGTTATGTAAGAGATCCCTAGGTTGTTTCCGAATATGAAATCCATTTTTGGGATATAATACTCTGGCAACAGGATTAACTCCTGAATTTCCTGTTTTTCAGCAGCATCTTCAGTTTTTATTGATTCAAAAGTTGTTTTTGCTTTTTCAAAATCCTTTTTTGCTGCGGATAATAGAGAGATTGTATCAGATAACGATTTATTAGATGTTAATGCTGAAATCTCTTTCAGGTGGCCACTTGAGATGAATTCTAAACCTTGCGTTACATTTACACTACCCGAAGTAGTATTAGCTGTTGACCCGGTTCCCATTACAGATGACCCAAAAAGAAGAGAGATCAATAAAATTGAAGTGATACAACACAGGTATAATCTCATGGTTTTATTACCATCTGATATTGTCACATTATAACATGATAAAAATTTTCTTTTTCCTCATGAACAATTTTGCGTTATTTGACTTTTTCTTTATTGACAATGCGACATTGTAGTGTTAAAGAAGGGACTATATTTATGTTCCTCCAAATTCTAATATTTTTATGGAAAAGGCAATATATCTAAAAATTTTTAGTATCGCCTTTATTATTCTGTTAATAATCCCTGGCGCTATTGCAATAGTTATTAGCAAAGGAGATTCAGTCGTAAAGGCTGATCAGGTCCGTTCAATTTATGGAGTTGACGGATATGGTGTCAAGGTCGGAGTCATATCTGATGGTGTTGACTCACTCCCACTTATTCAGCAGATGGGCGAACTTCCCTCTGATGTAACAGTCCTATCAAACCAGAATGACGGCGATGAAGGCACAATGATGCTCCAGATAATTCATGATATTGCCCCTGGTGCCCAACTCTACTTTCATGACTCAGGGACGAGCCCGAAAGACTTCAATCTTGCTATCGATGCACTCCTCGCTGCCGGATGCCAGATTATCTGTGATGATATCAGCTTTACAAATGACCCGGTATATGAAGATGGCGTTTCGGCCGCCCATATTCAAAAACTCATACACGGCAACAGGCCATTTATCGAGGTCTCGGCAGCAGGAAATTATGCCCTCCAACATTACAGGGCACAATATTACAAGGGTGAAGATAATTACCATGATTTCTCGCTTGGAAAAAGCAATCTAACCGATATTTACCTTGATATCCCTTACCTTCAAAAGATCACGGCTATTTTAAAATGGGACGAAAAGGCTGACACTTCAAAAGATGACTATGACCTCTTTCTTGTGAGGGCATCAAATGGTGAAATACTTAAGTCCAGCCAAATTCGCCAGAACGGAACAGGAATGCCATTTGAATATCTTCGCTGGATTAACATGGGCCAGAATACCGAGCGGGTTGCAGTTAGAATTCAAAACCACGAGGGAAAAGCCGCCCAACGCGATCTTGATCTCCTGCTTGTTGTTCCAACCGACGTAACAATCCTTCCCTATAACCTTATCACTGACCATTCGGTATTCGGCCACACCGGTGCCCCTGGAGTCATATCTGTTGCAGCGGTTTCTGCTGATAACACAAATACAATCGAGCCTTATTCATCAGCAGGAACAGTCGATATCCTCTTTCCTAAAAAAGATAAACGAAAAAAGCCTGATATCACCGGCCCTGACAATGTCGAAGTTATTGGCAGTTCAGGTAAGGTGGTTTCGTTCTCCGGCACAAGTGCGGCTGCTCCGCACATCGCAGGGGTCCTAGCATTACTCTGGAGTGCATTTCCCGGGACGGATGCCGCTGACATTCGTGAGAGCATTATCCGGACCGCAACTGATCTCGGGTCTCCGGGCTGGGATGAACGCTATGGCTATGGGCTTGTAGATGCAATGAAGGCGATTAAGTCACTCGGTACTATCGAAACATCGAAATCGCATGCAGAGAGAGTAGGTTGGACTCCTGAAACAATCGTGATGAAAAACGGAACAATTAAAGGGGAATATTACCCTGATGGTAACTTCAAGGTTACAGGACCTGGCCTCATCGATAGGCCGGGAAATTATCGCCTTGCGAGGGACATCCTGCAGAGCGGGAGGAGATTTACAATTTCAATCAACTGTTCTGATGTAACACTTGATGGTGACGGACATACTATCAGCGGAGTAATTTTTGGTGAAGCACGTCCAAAAACGCAGGCAGGGCTCAATATTAATGGGATGTACCGTGTAATACGGAATATAACAATAAAGAATCTCCAGTTGAAAGACTTTGACTGGGGTATATTCCTCGGCCTCTCTAAAGAGGTCTGGTTAGAAAACTGTTCTCTCACGTCTAATTTTGGAGGGTTATTTAGCATCAAGGGCGAGAACCTGACCATAAGAAAGAGCACTATAACAGGAAATGAATACGGGATATATGAATTTGGAGGGAAAAATCCAGTTCTCATTTCAAACACCTTCAAAGACAATACTGAAGGCCTTACCATGTATAACCCCCAAACAGGGGAAGTAATTAACAATAATTTTATTACAAATACAAAGCACGGATTATTTATTTTCGATTCCGGTCCAATTGACTTTACGAACAACTCATTTCTTGGAAATTATCTTTTTGGACTTTCCCTGGTAAATGTGTCAGGGATGAACGTGGCAGACAATATTTTTGTTGACAATTTTAATGCAGTATCAATTGTTAATTCCAATAAACCGGTAATCAGAGGGAATCTTATTAAAGAAAATACAGGGATTGGTGTAGGAATCATCGACTCAGAGAACATTCTCCTGAAAAACAATACTTTGGGGGATAACAATTATGGAGTTTCAATTTATGGAGGGAAAAATATTTCCGTTCTTATGGGCAGCATAATTGGAAATAAGCGTGCAGGTATTGTTGCAAATGTATCAGAGAATATAACAGTCAAGGAAAACACAATAAGTAGCAGTAAGACCGGAATTATCTTCGCAAATTCAAGCTGGAATTCGGTCATATCAAATGAGATCATGAAAAACAGTATTGGAGTATTACTCCAGAATTCAAGTGAAAACAGGCTTGACAATAATATTCTGGTAAACGAGAAGGATATTATGATGATCCCGGAGAACTCGATAAATTACCTGAACGGAACAAGGTACAGAACATAATAAAAAATATTAGGTTGTCTAAGTTTGAGAAAAACAATTAAATTTTCCTCTGTTCATTGTGTTTTATCTCAGTTCATTCATGGAACGGTTCATTTTGAATTTTTTTGGGCTAACTTAAATAAACCAAGAACACCATTATTCTTTAGTTGCAATCTTATATTGCAATTGCAAAATTTAGTTAAATTTTGGAATGATCGAATGTACCATATAGCGTATGTTGATGATGAACCTGATCTCCTTGTACTTGCTAAACTTTTTCTTGAAGATTCCGATGAATTTTTTTTTAGATACCTTTGAATCTGCTGAAGAGATGTTATGTTCAGTAAATAAATCTTCCTACGATATAGTGATCTCTGACTATCAGATGCCTGAAATGAATGGCATCGATTTTTTAAAAAAGTCCGGGCTCAAATTAGTGATATCACATTTATTATTTTTACAGGAAGAGGAAGGGAAGAAGTTGTAATTGAAGCAATTAACAATGGTGCAGATTTTTATCGGCAGAAAGCATGCCCTACCAGCATTATTTATTGAGCAATAGTAAACGGAGGCAGAATACCCCCATGTAGACGTCACATCGACGACATTATAGTCATTGAGAAGCAAAGGGCAAAAGTGAGGCAGAGAACCAGAACCGATAGATGAAAAAGTATTGAGATGAATAAAGGATAAATAATGAATGGACAAGAACAAACTATTTCATCTCTGAAAAATTGGATAACCCCATGTTTAACTATCCTTATACGTCAAGGAGAACAAGAGAATGTATTAACCTCGTGTAAGATGTCATCCACAAAGGGAGCCGGACTCGACGATAATGGTTGTACTGACCTTAATAATATTTGTTATAATAAAAGTGACAGTTAATCAAAAAACTTGGAACTATAGCCTGACAATCAATTAAGCCATACAATCACAAGGCCCCTCTTTCCATCCTGAGATTATAGCCCGTTAAATGTCACGTAAAATGGTTTTTTTATTTATACCACTAATCGGTAAGTGAAAACAAGTAGACTTGATTATACTTCCTGTGATGTGATGTCACGACAGAGGCCCAGATGGTGTAGTGTACAAAAATAGGAAATAATGTACACTATTCAACCTGTGATTGTGCTAATCAATATCCGTTATCACTGTGAGCAACACCCTTCCAGCGGGTCTGGGACTTCGTGAATTGACTAAGTTAAGAAGTGGTAAAGGATGTTTTCTGCGCTGAAAAATTCAGAGTTCAAATTGAACCCCGCTATAGATTGGGATATGGTATTACTACCAATAAGCCTTCGGCGGGAATCGGACCCGCGACCTCGTCCTGTTTGGTCACAATTGATTACCAAGGACGCGCTCTACCGACTGAGCCACGAAGGCAGAATGCACCACTTAAATTAGCGCTAATTGTTATAAAACGTTACGGGACCTTTAAAAAAATTCAGGTGTTTCGAAATCTTGAATTGATAAAAAAGCCTTCCTATTAATGGTGAAAAAATTATGAGAAAAGTCTACAGGTATCCAATTATCTTATTAATAATCGCTTTTATTCTGGTTATACTCACAATTGTCTTTGCAACAGGTATAGAGAACTATTCAGTTATTAGTTCTGCAAATGAAATGAAAGGTACCGGATATTACCTCCAGGGCGCAAATGGCGGGACAGTAACCCAGGGTAGTAGTGGACTCTGGCTTCTTACATTTAATGATATTATTCCATATCTTCTTCAATTCCAGGAAAATTCAACAAAGAATACAAAGTTTATTCCAGTTTCTGATTTCATTAAAAATTGGCAGGTAAAGAAAAATGAAACAGCTGTTCTCGTACTACAGGATAAAAATGAGGGGCAGAATTCCATTTTATTGTCTTTAAGCAATCCAATATATAATGAAAAAAAGAAAACCCTGCAATATTCCGCTCAACAACTATACACTTACGATGATGGTCCCCTGGCGCAGTTTATTCCCTCAATCAGGGCAATTCAGGAAGGGAAATTTGGGCAGAACCTTCTGTTCATTGAATATGGAGTGAACAGCCCTGTTCATTCTCCATGTATTTTATCATGTCTCAATAACTTTACAGCATGTAATATGAGCGGAAATACCTGTATATGCTCGAATGAGGCCAATGCATGCAAGGCAAAGTGCAGGGGACAAAATCCTCCTCCTCCTCTACCCTGCCCCATCAAACCGCCTGTATGAAAAAATTTTCGGAAAAGTAGCTGAAATCAGAAAAATTGAAATCTCTCTTTGAGAATATCAAGACTTTTCAGCACTTTTTCAAATGTCCTTGATTCAATAATTGAATTTGCATTATTCCTCCGGATTGAATCTATAACCTCTGGAAAGTTTATTGTTCCTTCATTTATCGCAAGATGCTCGTCCATCTTTCCATTATTATCATGGAGGTGAAAATGATTTATAGGAACAGAGAGAAAATCCGTGAGGCACCCGTTTTCATGTGCGTGACCAACATCAAGTGCAAAGCCGGCTCCAGCAATCATTTCAAGTTCATCAGGCCTTTTCAAAAAGAAATAATCCCAGTTTCCCATATTTTCAAAGTATAACGGGACACTCGTTTCCACTGAAGCAGATAATAGCTCCTCCTTTGATATTATAAACTGTTTTCGCGAATTTTGTCTCTCTTCAGGCCAGGCAAAATAGCCTGGGTGCACAATTACCTGACCGCCCACATCTGAAGCAATATCCATACATTCCCTGGTAACTTCAACACTCGCACGACGTATGGGTTCAAGCTGGCTTGCAAGGTTTACACCGCGTGACGGTGCATGAATAGAAAAAGAATTCGAATATGACTGTAACGGCATTGAGCTATCGAGGTAATGCATCCCTTCATCCATTACTTCAATTAAACGTGTGAGTGGTGAAAGTTTATCAAGAGCAGTTAACAAAGGTTCTGAATGGAGACAGAATGTAGAGATACCAAGCATATACACAATCTGGTATCCTTGTATTTGATACTGTTCACCTGGCTATTGTAAGTCCAGCTTCCTGTAATATATCCGGAATGTTTTTGACAGCATGAAAATCCTTATCTCTTTCTTCCTGTGACAACTCCTCCCACGACACAATGCAGGGATGTAATTTTTTCTGATTATCGCGTATGCTACCATATTTCCAACCTTTCTCAATTTTTTCCTGCATCCAGCGGGTATGTTCAAAATTTGCTAGGATTGAAAGTTCTTCTTCTGTGAAAGTAAAAAGCGGGGCGTCCCAATCATTTTCAGGTATAATTGTACATCCTACCTTATTAATTTTGGAAGCTATTCCTTCTGCCTGCTGAAGATTTGAATCCTGTATCTCTTTACTGAGTTTCTCCCAGGGGACAAAATTTTCAATTCCGCCCCCAAATCCATTTTCATCATCCATCATCTTTAGATAATTTTTATGAACCGCTCTTGCTATCTGTTCATAAAGCCCGTTTTCTATCTCCCTGCACCTGCATGTTTCATCTATCAGGGCAAAAGATTTTAAATTTTTGAGGTCGTTGGAATCAGGGGCCAAATTGCTTAAATACCTATTAATTCCTGTCGTATCTCTTGTCCTAATTATTATAGGAATTGAAGGTATCGGTGACTTAATAGTCCGAAAGTAGGTATTTATCTTTTCATTCAGTTCAAGCGCCGTGTAAAGGTTCAGATTCTCGTCCTCAAAACAGATTAACATGGAAGCAATGTCGCATTTACCTCCCCTGAATAGAAATCCGGCTTCTAAAAATTCCTTTGAATGTATTTCATATGACAGTGCTTCAATATCTGCATATTTATCAAGTGAAGGATACTTCATAAGAAATAATCCACGTTTTTCAGATGCTTTCCTATCAATTATGGTGACTGACAACTTCTCTTTTTTTCCTCTATTTAGAGACCTCCATCTCTTTGCTGCTTTAATAAGGACAGATTCACCCATCCGTCCAACTCCGATGACTAAAAACCTGTTTTTAGGATAATTCAATGCAATTGTATCAATTATCTTATTATTTCGAAGAACAATGTCACCTGCTCGATCAAATATGTTAAAAAATTCAATTTTAAAATGGTTTTCAATTGCAATTCCGGTCTGTTTTGCACGTAGGAGTGGAGCTAACTTTGTATCAACAACATGGACTATACAAGTGAAAGATGTATTTGTTCTTTCATGGACCTCTCGGGCTTTCATTGCAATTTCTGCATTTTCACCGTCATTATTGGTAGCAGCTAATAAGAGACTTGAATGGGTAAGTCCCGCTCTGACTAGCGTTCTCTCTTCTTTTGCTTCTCCCTTTATTACGATTGCTCCTTCATCTTCCCATCTCTCAATTTCTTCATCAGTAGGATTTTTACCTATTACTACGACGTTTTTTCCTTCCCTGCTAAAATTCTCTGCTAGTATTGGCCCTAAAAGATTCATGCCACATACGATAACATGTTTTCTAAAGAGATATTTAATCATGAAAACTTTGATGTTTTCATGAAAATTCTTGATAAGAAGAAGAATTACCGCTGAAAACATCAAACATGGAGCGAGAAACCTTGCAACCTGAAGAGAAAAAACGGGAGGTGAAACAGTTAGTTTATAATTAATTAAAAATAACTGCATAGTCGTATAGATAATATCAATTATTTGCTTATTCTCTCCAATTTTTGCATATGACTCGCGGTATCCAATAAATCCCAGTAAAAATGCAATAACCCACATTGAAGCAAAAAGAATTGTAGAATGGTCCTTGATGAAAGGACGTATCTTCTTACGATAATATTGAATCCAGGTTACAGTCTTATAATTGTTTTCTTCGTTTTTCTTCATATTAAAGTAACCACTTTTAATAAGGATTTTCTAAATTTGAATTTCTATCTCTTCATATAATTCAAACCCGACTGAAGCAAGGATCTCAGGAATACGCCTCACAGCATTTCGGTCATATTCACGCATCGTATCCGGTAAATCCTTCCATGGAATTATATTTGGGTTCTCCTTCTTAACAATATCCTTTTTTTCACCATATCTCCAGCCATTAAGAAGTCTTTCTGCATTCCACCTTCCATGTTCCATCTTTGCGAGAATTTCAACTTCGTCATTCGTAAACTCGATAATTTTTATCCTTTCTTTTGGTGTTTGCCGTACTTTATATCCGATATGAGAAATTTTTTCCCAGATATGCTGGGCTTGTGCCCGGTTAGACGATTTCAGACTTTCAGGTAGAATGTCCCAGTCCAGAAATGATGATTCCGTCGAGTGCCTGGTAAGCCTCGTCCATTCATCTGTCTGATAGTTTTGATGGATTGTCTTTGCAATTTCCTCTCTCTCTTCAAACGGGACTTCACTTATGCCACTTCCGATATATGCCCGCAACGTTTCTGTATCATTTGGAATAAAGCTTAAATTCTCATCTTGAGACCAGTCTTTATTCCTGAAGAGAGGTGCAAACCCTCTTGAAGTAAAAGCAATAATACCTACTTTTGCACCAAATGCAAGGCTTATGCAGTATTCAATCTCAATCTCCTCTCCCCCTGAAAACCCGATTAACTTAACCTCCCCAGGATTTATCCCTGATGCTATTAAGTCTGCCCAGTAACTGATAACGATTTCAGGTTCAAAAGATTTGGTTTCTTTAATTAAAGAAAGTGAAATAGAACCATCAGATATGGAAAAATTGCTGGAATTTAAAGAAGAATACTTATATAAAACAAGATTCTCTTTGTAATTCTTTAGTAATATTTTTGCTATTTCAGAAATATCATTGATAGGGCCATGAAGGATGACAGATCCCCGATAATCTGAAAATGACGTGATAATAAAACTTTCAAGTTCTTTTGTTTCAATTTGTGACTTAAAAATGTTATTGCAGGTGATAATAATAACCGGCCCCTTTATTACCGGATTCAAGGGTGAAATTTCAGGAATCTCACTGACCGGGTAATTCACACTATCTATTATTGACCTCCCGATGAGGAGGAGTTTTAATATTGATTCATATCCAGGTATGATTGATTTTAAAGGACCATAGCGTCTTAGTGAAAAGATAACTCGTGTTACCTGCCATACGCTATGTGTGGTAGAAAGGGCTTTTGCATAATAATTGAGAGAAAGGAATTCTTCTTTAAATAGCATTGAAAATTTTCCCATGTTGTAATAGGACCATGGGAGTTCGAGTGATGCATCAGCGAGTTCCCTTGATTTTTGGTAAGCCTGCATGATAACCGGTCGTAGCAGATCAATAACTGACAAATCACTGCTTTCGGGTACCGCATAATCAAGGTGACAGCTAACGGCGTATGGGTCATCCGGGGAAACCAGGAAAGCTTTTTTGTAGTATTTTGCTGCCAGTAATTCGTCCGAATTCTTGTAAGTTGAACCCATTGCACACAATGCATATGAATTTTTTGGGTCCAGTTCAATAACATTTTTTATTAGATTCTGTCCTTCAAGAAAAAAACGGATTTTTTGTCAGATTCATACTTGTTGCATAAAGTGATACCAAGCAAAAGAACTGCAGGTATTGAATTACTACTCTTAAAAGGCGATAAAATTCTTATCGTCTCATCCCAGTCTCCCAGTTCAAATGCAAGTCGGGCTGCTTCATGTGCAAGTGTGGCATTTTCAGGGTCATGAAGGAGGACATTATAAAGGATTTTCAATTCTCTTTTTATCTCATCCTCTTTCATATAGGCAGAATAAGAACTGAGATAATGAAGGAGCCCCTTTTGAACTCTCAATAACTGGCAATCCGCTTCCTCAAGAAAAGCTGCTAGCTTTCCAATCTCTCTCTGCCAAAGTTCAGGCATTATGTAATGCCGTTTATATGCTACCCTGTGACTAAAATCAGCAAACGAGTGTTCAAGAAAAGTCCGTACCTGTATTTCTGCTTTTTTCCCAAAAAGTTCTAAAGGAATTTCTATAGGAACAAGAGGATTAGGAAAAATACCTGGCTTAAACATAACAATAAAGTGTACTGACCTATAACCGAATTCAGTGGGTTTTAACCTCTCTCTTATATCAACGCTGTTTTCCCAGTCTACAAGAAAATGATTCAAGATATAGTCAGATACAGCCTTTACTTCCAGGAGATCGTTTGTTATAACCCTTGCTCCACATAGATCGGTAAAATTAATAAGAGGATTTAATGATTCGTCCTTTTTTCTCCAGATTTTCGATGCAAAGCTTGCGATGGATTTAGCTCTTGACTGGACAATTCCCAGTGGAGCTAACGTGCGAATTGCATTGTTAAGGATTTCTAAAAGTATTCCAGCATAGATTTCATATAAAGGATAGACTTCTTTGTATGCCCTGACCTGGTTTTCTGCCCATATTACATCTACATCAGTTACTCTGTCTCCCAAAGTCGGATACCACCTTATTTATCACCGGCACCGGCTAGATACATTCCAAAATACAAAGAAAACCAGTCGGCGAGAGGGAGATTTTTTATTTCTGGGATAGGCGTCCAACGGTATTCCTGGTGTTCACTGCTTATAGAGAGTCCGCCGGAACGGATGCTTCCAACCATTATAAGGTGAATCACATGCACATCTTCAATTTGTTGTTCAGCTGTCCCTGCAGAATGATGAAGTATAATATTAAAACCTGTTTCTTCCTTGGCTTCGCGGTAAAGAGCATCATTAAACGATTCTCCAGGGTCAATTTTCCCTCCAGGGAGTTCCCATTTTCCTGGATTTGTTTTTGAGTTGTTTGATCTTTGAAGCAGGAGGATTCCTCCTTTTTCATCAAAAAGAAGGACCCGGACTGATAGAGCAAATTTTTTTTCTGTCATCTTATACAGTTGTGAAGATTTCTTAAAGGAAATTAATAAAGAATTCCTTTGAAACATGTAATTCTATTCATTATTCAAATCGTTTTAACGGGTTATTCTCTATTTGTCTAAAGGATTAGATTATCTAACAATTTGTTTTTTATTCGAGTATTATCAGTTAGAACCAGAAAATAAACTAAAATTCCAGTGCGCTCCACTGGAAACAAAGGGGTATATGAACAATGCGATTTCAATTTTGCAAAGTCAAATTATAACTGCTTAAAGTGAAGAATTTAGAAACTTTGAAATTCACATTAAATTAAATAATTTCCCCTCCAATTTTGAAAATAAAAGCGATTGGTCTATAATTTTTACAAAACTAATAAATCTTTTTTCAAAAAAGTGCGCAGAAAAGAGAAAACCGTTTCTTTTTTATTAGAACAAAGTTTTCAGGTAGAAATCTTTTTTCCAGTGGAAGGACTATAAAAATTAAAAGAATATATAAGCGATTTTAGTAATTCTGACGCTCGGATTGCCAAAATTCCAATGTATCAACATTTATGATACTTAAAAAACCATCCCTTCCTGCACCAGTGTCACACATCGTTAGATTATGGAGTTGAACAGGAACATCACTTTTTAACATCTGGGTTCTCGTATGTCCAATGAAAACCTGTGAATAAATTGGGATTGTCTCATAAGCTGCTATCTGAACAATAGTGCGGTCCCATAAAAGAGAGTATGGGTCCTGGTTTTCTATTGGAATTGTTGTGTTATATCCCCCATGTAAAAATAATCGGTTTTTTTCATCAAGATAGAAAAATAAGGCCTCTCTGATAAGTTTAATATGTTCCACAGGGACACAGTGAATATCATTATTATATGATTTCAGTGTAGCTTCTCCTCCCTGATAACGCCAGTCATACAAAATATTACCGGTTAATACCCAATTTAGGAACCAGTAATCGTGATTCCCCATAATTACAATTTTCTTTGGAAGAGAGAGAACATAGTCGATACATTCTCTGACACCCATTCCAAAATCAACAATGTCCCCAAGAACTATCAATAAATCCTTCTCTTTCTGGAATCCAGACTTGAGAATAACCTCATTTAAAGCATCGATTCTACCATGAATATCAGCGATAACATATTTACTCATTTTTTTACGACTGTTGGCTTTAGGGGGATAGTCTTTTGTAAAGCAGGAGTTTTAGTAGGTTTCAAAGTTGGAGAAGGTTTTGTATTGATTGTTTTATCCGTAATCCAACGGTTATAGTAATAATTAAGGAGAGGTACAAACTCTGCGGTTGCTTTTTCGTTTCCGACCTGAGACGGATGATCATCTTCTGAAGGATAATGTGCTGTATCAGGGTTCTTAACATTATTATCGATAATATATTGAACTAAACCATTCCATATCCGATGGTGGTTTCCATTTACAGAGTTTAAATCGTTTATATCGCTACTACCACCATTTGATGTAAGGACATTATAGAAGTCAAAAACAGCCACATTTTTAAGGGGGTATCCTTTGAGCCAGTCATTGACGAGCCAATTGTTTAAAGCACGTGCGAGAGAAGGGTTATCTGGTGCAATCAGAGGCGGAGCAGTTATTACAATAAAGAGTTTGTCAGGTCTTGTCCTGAAATATTCAAGTAAGTCAATATAGATACCTTTTGCATTGGGAACAGCCATATACTCACTAGAAGCGTCCTGCGCCTTAAGAGGATTGGTGGTTATATTCGGGATCGGATCGTTTAAATTTCCTTTTAGGTTGGAGTTTGGGAAACATGATTTAAAGAGAATAACTGAATTTTCTCCAGTTGAATGATGGATAAAAACAAGTCTTAAAATCATACCGGGCGGTGCTGTGATATTTACAGGTAATGCATATGTTTGACAGAAAATAAGAAAAAATCCTACTATGGCACATGCCAAACAAAAAGCTTTGATTTTTCGTTGGCTCATAAATTTCTAATAACGTTTTCACTATATAATCTTACTTATTAGTACAATAAAAAACGAAAATCTGCAAAAAAGTTAATTAGATTTAACTTCCGGCAGATTTTAGAAGAGATTCAGCAAGTGCTTTCATATTTGCCTCATATCCGGGTGTAGCCTCCTGAATCTTTGCATATGCTGCATCTGCATCAGCTTGCTGACCATTCATTGCTGCACTTATTGCTTTTTGTGAGTTATCAATTATTACCTGGAGTGAATCAATTGCTTTTCCATAATTTTGTTGTACAGGTTGAAGAGCTGGAGATACCTGCATTGCCATTACAACAGACTTTTGTGAGATTACATCGGTCTGAAGTTGTGTAAGGGCGTCTTGGGCTCCTGACATATCTTTGGCTGACATTTTGGCAGAAAACTGGTCAAATATTGTTCTTATGTTTTCTATCTGTGATTTAAGTGTTTCAATAAATTTTGCATCATCCTTCCCTGTTCCAAATGATGATGCGTTGCTCGTAACTGGCGGAACTGATAGATTTTCAGTAGGCTGGCTCGCAGGGATTGTTGCCTGGACTAATGTGCTCGTTGCCTGGTTTGTGGGGAGAGTTTTAACCTGATTTACGTTACTTGTACACCCTGCAAGAAATAGCGTTGCTATAAGGCAGAGTGAAATGAGAACCAGTATTTTTTTCATAATATATCAATAATAATCAAATAGAAAAGATATTAAGATTACTGTTGACAATTTTGGAAAATATAGAGAAAACTGTAAATATGCAGATAAATAAATCAAGACAATTTTTTTTTAGACTAAATCTTCGGATATAGAAATTTCAAAACCGTCCGGATAAATTAGATAAGATTATTTTTGTCAGTCACTAAAGTAATGTTAAGCAAATGATCAAGGAATCAGATTATTCCAGGATAAATATTTTAGTTGTTGATGACGACCCGGCAATCTATGATTTTGCAAAATTTTTTTTCGGAAAAGCTGGAATAAAGAATATACAGTTTGCCACTTCAGGAAAAGAGGCATTTCTTTTATTCCAAAAAAAAGGTTTCAATTTGATAATTTCTGATTTTGACATGAATGGGATGAATGGTCTCGAACTTCTACATTTTGTTCGTGAATCAGATAAAGAATTTCCCTTTCTGCTCCTCTCAGGAAAACGTTCTGAAGAGATAGCAATTCAGGCAATTCATGAAGGTGTAACAGCTTATTTTAATAAAGATATGGATACTGCATCATTATATGCTCAGATAATACATTCCGCAATTGAGTCGATAGGATATTACGAAGCAAAACAAAAACTGAAAAACAAGGAGAAAATGTACAGGGCACTTGTAGAATCAGCGAAAGATGTGATTGTTGTTCATAATAACGAAGGTGTCCTGACATTTATAAATGAATATGGAGCTACAGTTTATGGTAAAAAATCGGAAGAACTGATAGGTAAAAAATTAGAAGATCTCTTCCCCACAAATCTTGCCGCTCAATTCAAAGCAAGCGTTAATGATGTAATAGAATCAGGGAAAACTCTTTTTAAGAGCAGAAAATACACGTTCCCAGATAGAGAGATCTGGATGGAAACAATGTTGCTTCCATTAAAAGATGACGATGGAAATACTAATGAAGTGATGGGTATTTCAAGGGATATTACAAAACGCATGGAAATTGAATGTGCTTTAAGAAAGAATGATAAAGTATACAAGGCATTATTTCAGGCTTCATCAGACCCGATTATAATTGGAGAACTTGATGGAAAAATTCTTGACTGCAATATTTCTGCCTGCAATTTATTCGGATATACCAAAGAAGAGATGCTGGGACTTACCTCATTTGATATTGCAGAGGAAAAATTCAGGGAAAATCATGGAACCCTGGTAAAGACATTAATAAAAAAGAATACACTTTCAGTAATTATGGATGGTATTCGACGGGATGGCACCCGTTTTTCCATGCAAGTTACAACAGATCTGATGCAAAATGAAGGAAGAAGTGAAATTGTAGCGTTTATCAGGGACCTACCATGTGGCAGATTAACAAAAAGTTTTTTTGAACCCGCACTCAATCTTGCAGGATTGTGATCTCACACAGGACAACAAATATCAATGAACTTTTAATTTTAAAAAAGGAGTGAAAAATTTATGGAGAAAGACGGATGGGTCAGGATAACTGATACTGAATATATTATGTTACCTTTAATCACTAAACCTGATGTAGAATCCTCAAATGCTTTTGTTATCTTTACTGGAAAAGAATTTGTAATAATAGACTCAGCCGCTGACGGGAACCGTCTTAACTCAATCAAATCTGCAGTTCAGGATTTAGACAATAAAAATGAGCTTCCTAAACTCTTAATTACCACACATATCCACATGGACCATTGTTACTCTGCTCTTAATGGCGAACTTTTTAAGGAAGTCCCCTCCCTGATATGGGCGACACATTCAGCGGGAGCTGTTGCAATTGAAGCGGGTGATACAAAACCAACTATAGGGGATCTCTTTAAAAGGACATATGAAGCCCGATTAATTGATATCCATTTATTTTCACAAACCAATCAGGTTAAGAAACCAGGAAATTCATATTACTCTCTTTCAAATAATAATGGAAAGATTATCTTAAGTCCTACCGAAAATGAAGCTGACCACCTCTCAAAACAGATTCTTTCTCTTCCTTCAGGTTGTGAAATAACTCTTTATCATACACCCGGCCATTCTCCTGACAGCATTATCATTCAGGCAGGTAAGGATCTCTTTACAGGAGACATCCTGTTTTCAACGGCTCCTGGTGTTGCTGGCCTTCATGGTTTTCAAAAAGAAGATCTTACAAGATCCATAATTTCTATTATTCACCTGATCGAGAGCGATCTGGAAGGGATGTGCTACAATGGCCATGGATTTGCAATAAGTAAATCTGATTTTCTAAAAGGCATGAAGCATATCCTCAAAGAAGTCAAGGTCATGGGAGAAGTTTCTGCTTTCGATTGTGAACGGCTTGGGAAATCCAAGGATCACGCTCTTGATGTGATAAGTGAAGCAGACAGGTTATTTGCTATAATAGGAGGCAGACTTTTAGCCATTGAATTTGACTTAGAAAAACTCGATCTTACAAAAGAAGCCCTGGAATTATCACAGATAATTGAAGATGAAAAGATTGATATTGTCCTCGCCGAGTTTCATACATTTGCTGTTGCATTCAGCAGAGGAGAAAATTCAGATATACGACTTGTGCTAAAAGTGGTGCAAATTCTTCAGAAGCTTGAAAAAATTTTTAGTGCTGATTCCTGCAGTTCATATCTTGATCAATCTCTTATAACCCGTTCAAAAAGACTTCTATCAGATTTCATCGGGACAATAAGGGGCTTTGAAGACCCCACTATAGAAAGCTGCAGTTCGCTTAATGCATTTATTGATTCATTTATTCACTCTTTAAACGAGACAAAAGTAAGTGATGAATCTCTTCTTCTTGCTTCAGATAATGAAGAAGAATTTAATTCGCTCCTGCTCGCCAGAATAGCACAAACTCCCCTCTTTAATGATATTCAGATCATCAATGAATTACCTGAAAATGATGTTATCGTTTCAGCGGACTGGTCGCGTTTATTCGACACGTTAAGGGCAACTTTTGAAGAGTGCAAAGCTGCTGGCGCACAGAAAGTCAGAATTTATTCTTTGAAAGAAGAAAATCTGTTTCATTTGTACTTTGAGTTCGAACTTGCAAGTAGTAAAACAATCTTTAGTGAAAATAAAATAAAATCATTTGAGAGATCATTTACTAGATCCGGATGCAAAATGCAATCAAATCTAAAAAATAGTAAACTTGAAATATTACTATCTTTTGTAATTTGTAAGATTTGACAACATTAACAAAAAAGAGATAAGCCTTTGTTTATCAAATAGATAGGATGTTATCGGGTTTCTCTTCATCCCGCATTATAAAAGCTCTGGGACTTGTCTTTGGAGATATCGGAACAAGCCCGATTTATACCCTGGGTGTAATCTTTCTTTTCTTATTGCCCTCAATGGAAAATATTCTCGGTTTATTATCATTGATCTTCTGGAGCCTTTTTATTATCATAACTGTCCAGTATGTCTGGCTCGCTATGAGCCTTGGAACTAAAGGAGAGGGCGGAATAATTGTCTTAAAAGGAATTCTTCTTTCAATATTAAAAGAAGGTCCTCTGGTCCCTGTTATTGGATTTCTTGCAATTATTGGGATCTCGTTATTCATAGGGGATGGAGTAATTACTCCCGCAATAAGTATTCTCTCTGCAGTTGAAGGTATTCGTCTGGTACCTGGTTTTGCATCTATCAGTGGCGGATCTCTTCTCATTATTGCTGCTATTATTGCAATTGTTTTATTCTTCTTCCAGAAAAGAGGGACAGAAAATATTGCATGGGCTTTTGGTCCAGTGATGTTCGTCTGGTTCCTTTGCCTTGCCGTCACAGGGATAATTTCTATTTCGCATGCACCTCAGGTCCTTTTATCATTAAATCCATATTATGCAATAACATTTCTTTTAGAAAATGGTTTTCAGGCGTTATTTGTGCTTTCGGCAGTTATTCTCTGTTTTACTGGTGGTGAAGCGTTATATGCAGATATGGGACAGCTTGGGCGCGATCCAATCGTTAAAGGCTGGTATTTTGTTTTCCCTTCATTAATGCTCAGTTATCTCGGCCAAGGGGCTTATGTCCTCAACCATGGCCCGATGGGGACCGTCCTGTTTCACATGGTAGCATCAATGACAGGGCCACTTTACATTCCTTTTCTTATCCTTAGTATAGGTGCGACCATAATCGCGTCGCAGGCAATGATTAGCGGAATGTTTGCAGTTGTTTACCAGGCTGTGACTACACGAATCCTTCCAAAAATGAAGATACAGTTTACATCGTCCGACCTAATGTCCCAGATTTATATTGATGGTGTTAACTGGCTGTTACTTGCTGCGGTTTTGATCATTATGGTGGCATTTAAAACATCAGAAAATCTCGCCGCTGCGTATGGAGTTGCTGTTGCCGGAAATATAACAATCTCTGCAATAATGCTCATGGTAATATTTTTGTTGAAAAAAGAATCCTTGAAATTCCTCATATCAGTAGGTCTGATTATATTTGATGCCACATTCTTTATTGCATCCCTTACCAAATTGCCTCATGGTGCGTATTGGTCCTTTCTGCTTGCATCGGTCCCATTTTTTATAATAATAATTTTCACACGCGGGCAGGAAAAACTCCGGTCAAGCCTTTCACCAATACCACTGGATCAGTTTTTACCTCAATATCGGGAGGGTTACTCAAAACTTAATAAAATATCAGGAGCAGCACTTTATTTTATTTCAGATCCGAAATATGTCTCACCCTATGTAACACAGATCTTCTTTGAGAACGAAATAATATATGAACAAAATATTTTTGTCTCAATACGGATACGGGACTATCCTTTTGGGTTAAAGACGCAGTATAAGGAAGAATGTGCAGAAGGTCTTTATCTACTTATTATTGATATTGGTTATATGGAGATTATCGATATTGAATCACTAATAAGAGAGAGAGGGATTAATGAGAAGACCATCTTTTATGGTATGGAAAATATTGTTAGTGACAGGATAATCTGGAAGATTTATGGCGTCATGAAAAGACTATCTCCACCTTTCGTACAGTTTTACTCACTCCCATCAGAAAAGATACATGGAGTAATAACCAGAATTATTTTATAACAAGGTATCTTTTTAAATAATTGTTAGATCGAGTTGATTAATTCCAAAAAAAAGAGAAAAGTCAGGATATAATACGAACAAATGTCCCGTTCCTTCCAGGTAGGTCGAGATGGGAGAATCTGACGCTCTTTGCGGTTCCATCGCTGCCGATTATGAAATTTACACCAGTTTTCGTCCCCGTATCAAGGAATGTATCCCCTTCATAAGGGACTAGGATCATGGGATTCATGCTGTGACCAAGGTACACCTGCAGTCCTGTACTATTTGTTGTAACCTGAACAATTCCATAGTAATCCTGCGTGTATGTTCCGGTATAAGCTGTAAGGGGCCGGGACGGCTTAGCTGCTTCTGACGCAGGTGGGAGCGGTTTAATGGGACCTGATACCGAACTCCCTGGTTTTAATGCAGCATTAATTTCGTCCTCCAGTTGGCTGTACCAGTCCTTTCGGACGGCTCCGGAAAAATACAGATCATTCCATCCATTCGTAATAGCCCTTTTAAGGATGTGCCCTGCCGGAAACCCGTTTGTTAGGACTACAATAGCTATCTTTTCATCAGGATAGAGTAAGATATACGTGGACACACCACTTGTCAGGTCTCCACCGTGTCCAACACGGACCATTCCGTTCTCTGCGGTAATTTCCCACCCGAGGCCGTAAGTAACAATACTTGAATTTGTAGATTTCTCAATAACATGAGGTTTATGTGTCTCTTTCAAAGCATCGGCTGCGATTACCTGGCTTCCATCTATCATTCCCTCATTCACCTGGAATCGGGCATACCTGGCCATGTCGTTAATCGTTGAGCTCACCCCCCCTGCAGGGCTGTTTACATCATCATTTATGAACGGCTCGGTCACTGCTGTCCCATTTGTTACGGAGTAGGTATCAGCATGGTCTTTAGCTAAAGCAAATTCAGCGAATCGGGCGCTCGTGTTTTTCATTCCGACCGGTATAAAGATCCGTTCTTTAACTAGATCCTCCCAAGGTTTTCCAGCGCGCCTGGCGGCTGCCTCTGCTGCCGATGTGACATCGATGTTTGCGTATGCATATGATGAGCGGAAGTCTCCAGTCAGATTCACATAGCGGAGGCGGCTTATAATCTCCGAACGGTTGTACTCAAGATCCTGGAGTTCATCACCGGTGTATTCCGGAAGCCCGGTCCGGTGGGAAAGGAGGTCACGAAATGTGCTATGTTCTGTTATCCATGGGTCTGATAGCCGGAAGCCGGGGTAAATGGATGCAACCCGGTCATCCCATGAGAGTTCGCCGTTCCCTACCATGGATGCGATTGTCGCAGTTGTGAAGGATTTCGAGATAGACGCGAGCTGGAACCTGGTATCTGGCGTAACTGGCTCCTGTGTAGTGATATTCTTCACCCCAAAGCAACGTAGATAAATGACCGTATCGTTCTTTACTATGACAATGGCCATCCCCGGGACGCTACTTCTATTAAAAGTCTGCTCTGCATAGGCATCGAATTGAGGGATAATTGTGGATAGTTTGTTTAGCCCGGTTCCCGATGTTGTTATATTCATATTCTGGACTGCAATCGGTTGGTTTCCAGTAGAGGTCAAGCAACCGGAAAAGAGAACTAAAATAAAAAGTCCTGAGATTATTAGAGTCGTTGTGAGTTTTATGGAAATAAAATCATCTCCCTGTCTCCTGATAATGGATTTTTCAGGGCGTTTTAATATTAATTATTAGTAGTTTTAATATTAATTATTAGTAGTTTTAATATTAATTATTAGTAGTTTTAATATAGGGATTTACTGATTGTTTATTTAAATTT
>Ga0114951_10000989_pt1 | contig 37258 bp, 35 predicted proteins | sample AM7aDNAmetaG_FD_88677 | JGI IMG/M metagenome (GOLD analysis project Ga0114951, IMG submission 88677) | Freshwater microbial communities from Finland to study Microbial Dark Matter (Phase II) - AM7a DNA metaG | ecosystem: Environmental > Aquatic > Freshwater > Lake | place: Finland: Lake Alinen... | reverse complement strand
CTTGTTGCTCCGTGCCAGCTTTTTTGGTAACTTGGCTACCCGTTTGAAGTTAGTGAAAGCTGACGAATGGTGTCCTACTGCCGCAACCGACGGGCGTAATTTTTACTACAATAGCAGATTTGTAGACATGCTCAAGCCCAAAGAGATTGAGTTCTTGTTTGGTCATGAGGTGCTTCACTGTGTGTATGATCACTTTGGTCGTCGCGGTGATCGTGATCCTCAACTGTTTAACATTGCCAATGACTATTGTGTCAACGGCGACTTGAAGAAGCATCGTGTAGGCGAATTTATTACCACGGTCCCTTGTTTATATGACTCCAAATACGAAGGCATGAGCTCAGAAGAGATCTATGACATCTTGTATGAAAATGCGGAAAAAATCGACATTGGCAGTTTAATTGATAAAATGTTAGACGAGCACTTGGATGGTGACGGTCAAGATGGATCGGGCGGTGACGAAGGGGAAGATGGTAAAAAGAACGGTAAGGGCCGTCCTCGACTAAGTGCCGAAGAGAAACAAAAGATCAAGGACGAAATCAAAGAAGCTGTCTTAGCGGCTGCGTCTGCTTCGGACGGTGCCGGTAACTTGCCCGCAGGTGTCAAACGCATCATTGAAGACATGACAGCACCTAAGATGAACTGGAGAGAACTACTCCGCATGCAACTAGAGTCCACAATCAAGAGTGACTATACTTGGATGCGTAATAGTCGCAGAGGCTGGCACATGGATGCCATAATGCCCGGTATGAAACTGGATCCAATGATCGATATTGCTGTCAGCATTGATGCATCAGGTTCAATGGGTGATCAAATGCTCCGAGACTTCCTGTCAGAAGTAGCTGGTATCATGGAACAGTTCCCTAACTATCGTATTCATGTATTGAGTTTTGATACACAGGTTTACAATCCACAACAGTTTGATAGCGAAAACCTAGACGATATCACTGGCTACGAAATCGCAGGCGGTGGCGGTACCGATTTTGATTGCGTATTTGAATACTTCAAAGCCAACGAAATTGAACCCAAGCGTCACATCATGTTCACAGACGGGTATCCAAATGGGTCGTGGGGTGATGAGCAGTATTGCGACACTGTGTTTATCATACACGGCACCAAGTCTATTGTTCCACCATTTGGTCAATATGCTTATTACGAAGAAGAAAAGGTGCATTAATGAAACATGTAACAACGCAAGACCGAGTTGTGATACAACCAGAACAAAAGAATAATCAAACTGCATCTGGGTTGATTATTCCTGATTTGGAAGAGGCCACAACCACAACTGGTATAGTGATTGCTGTTGGCCCTGGTCGTAAGACCAAAAAGAATGTAGTAGTTGAAGTGGCAGTAGCACCAGGAGACCGAGTCATGTTTACTACCGGCACAGGAATCTCTGTCAAGACCGACGGTGTAGATTATGTCGTTCTTAAAGAAGACGAAATCATAGGAGTGGTTACAGATGAATAAAATCAAACAGTTTTTTTATCGTTATAGGACTGAAATCAATTGGTTCCTAATGGGTTGGTTGACCTTGGCCGGGCTTCATGCACTGTCACAAGGTGATTATCTTGGTGCTGCGTTTAGTTGGGCTTTAGCATATCTTAACTTTAAACTGCTCTAACAGCCAGTCAGTTTTGCCAAAATACCTCCAAAAGGAGGTGTTTTTATTTTTACCACACAATTATCATTGTTAAATATCTATATGGAAAATACTACACAACCTACCCAGATCACTATCTCTGATCTTGATCAGATCAAAAACATCATCGACGTGGCCAGCAGTCGCGGAGCATTCCGTGCCAACGAATTAAGTCAAGTAGGTATTACTTACGACCGTTTAACTGCATTCCTAGATGCAGTAGTGGCACAGGCACAAGCCCAAGAATTAGAAAAAGCGGATGCAGATGCACCTGCTGACATAACCGATACACCAGCGCCAGCTGATCAATCTCAAGGAGAATAATATGGCATTTATCAAACACGTAGGCAAGCAAGGAGACCGTAAGGTTTTGGTCCTGTTCCGTCAGGTACCTGGAGAGGATCACATGTGTTTGTGCATCTATCCTGAAACCATTCAGGTAGTATGGCAAGATGCCATCCAAAAGGTAGTAGAAAGTGATGTAGGTCAACAGGCCGAACAGTTGGCCGATGCCTTGCATCGTAGCTACCTGCCAGATGGCCGTCCTATCCTAGAAACCTTGCACCAAGAGCGCATGATTAAGAAAATTCGCACCGCCGACATCATTATGACCCCAAACCAATCCAGCAGTATCCGGTTGGACGAGCTCAACAAGATGTTGAACGAAATGAAACAGGGCGAAGATGCTGTCAAGCGTTTAGCGGAAAATGATGCTAGCCGTGGTATGGTTGCTCCTGAAGTTAAACGTGCTGCCGAAGCCCGATACAAAGCTGAACAAGCCAACAAGGCCAACCCAGACTATGTGGCGCCTCCTGTGCTTAAGGCCCCGGCCGAAGGTGCACTCAGCGATCGCGATATTGCAGCCAACATGTTGGCTCAGGCCAAGGCCATGGAAGTCAATGCCAAGAACATGATTGCAGAAGCCGCTCGAATGAAAAAAGAAGCCGAGAAAATGGACCCAACTGTTACTCCTCGCGCAAAAGTAGCCCCAGTCACTGAATCCACACCAGCATCTACTAAACGTGGTCGTAAACCCAAGACTGTGCCTGATGCAACATTCGGATGATTTTATAAGCCAGTGGGAAAACATCCTTGCCGACGTAAACAAAACTGATGTTCCGTTAGAGTGCATCAAAAAGGTTGTTATCAAGCTGGCCGGTGGGCGCCAAAAGACCATCAATGTGCATACTCTCCTTAAGCAAGGTCTAGAGCTTGAGGAAGTAGAGAGCATGCTCACACGCTACTTTACTGAAAACGATAGTCAAATTCGTGATGTAGACTTTGTGGTTGATGTGACTGCTGTGGCCAATCTGGTACAACCCGAAACTGATAAGTTATTGAGCAAGCTCTAAATCTGTTGCATCAGATTGATAATCGTGTTATAATACTTGTATGATATTCAACCACGTTCGCAAACTCAAAGAAGAAGGCAAGAAAATTGGCATTACGTTCAGCACATTTGACATGTTACATGCTGGGCATATTGCCATGTTGGCCGAAGCTAAAAACCACTGTGATTACTTAATTGCCGGCTTACAAACCGATCCTACTATAGATCGTCCCGATACCAAGAACAAACCTGTGCAGAGCATTGTAGAACGTCAGATACAGTTGGCTGCTTGTCGCTATGTAGACGAAGTGGTTGTTTATCAAACCGAACAGGACTTGATCGACTTGTTGTTGATATTACCGGTCGATGTGCGTGTGTTAGGTGTAGAATACGAGGACAAAGAATATACCGGCAAGCGCGAAGGACATACTCGAGGCATTGAGCCAATTTTCAACAGGCGTGATCACTCATTCAGCAGTTCAGGACTACGCAGTCGTGTGGTTGAAGCAGAAACTTTTAAACTACTCAAAAAGAAATAATGCCCAAGCTCACACTGCATAGCTTTACCATGGGCGATGTAGAGGATCCCTATCTGTATGCAGCCTTTCCTATTAACGAATGGCAAAAGACCGAACAGGGAAAATGGGTAATGGAACATGCCATTGGTGAAAGTGAATTCTTTTGTAGACCTGATCCTAACACCTACGGATTTAGAGTGGACATTGTGGGCGAACTTTCTGACAAAGACTGCACATATCTTAAATTAAAGTGGGGCCGATGAAAATATTAGTAACCGGAGGATTAGGGTTCATTGGACACCGGGTCGTGTCACAGTTAGAATCCCAAGGGCACCAAGTGGTTATTGTGGACAACGAAACCACATATAGTATCATACCGGTACAAGAACTGGATCATGTCATGAATTATCGTCGTCAACAAATCCAGACTCAAAGCATATTCCGATACGACGTGCAGGATGCCGAAGGAATGAACTGGGTGTTTACTCATTATCGTCCCGAATTAGTCATACACTTGGCCAGCTTTCCTAGACAAAAGGTGGTAAATCGTAATCCACAACTGGGCAGTCAGACCATGAGCGAAGGTCTACTGAATCTATTGGAACTCAGTGTGCGACACTCGGTTCGTAAGTTTGTGTATGTAAGTTCCAGTATGGTATATGGCAACTTTAAGGACACTTATTTTGACGGAGTTGACGAAAGCCATGTCTGTGATCCAATGGGTCAATATGCCATCATGAAGTTGACAGGAGAATTGTTGGTGCGCGACTACTATCGTCGAACCAACATGTCCTATACCATTGTGCGTCCCAGTGCTGTGTATGGGCCAGGTGATGTGGAGGATCGTGTAGTCAGCAAATTTCTGCTCACAGCCATACGTGGAGGCCAAATACAAGTCAATGGCGAAACAGAAAGTTTAGACTTTACCTATGTGGACGATGTGGCTACAGGTATAGCTACAGCCAGTGTGTTATCAATAACCGATAACAAGACCTATAATCTGAGTCGCGGACAAGCACGTGGCCTGTTGGAAGCAGCACAACTGGCCGTGACCATAGCTGATTCTGGCACTATTTGTATTCATGACCCTGAAGCTGGTTATCCAAATCGTGGACAAATGAACGTTTCTAATGCTCGCAATGATTTTGGATTCTTGCCTGAAATAGATATAGAAGAAGGATTTGCCCGCTATTATGCCTGGCTCAAGGATTCCATTTACTGGACAACAAAAATATGAAAATACTAGTGATCAGTCCACACCCAGACGATTTGGAAATTAGCTGTGCAGGAACTCTGAAGCGATTCCAGGATCAGGGTGCTGACATTATTTCTGTAGTCACTGTTAAACCCAGTACCGAAGTCAACCCTAATCGCAGTTTATCCATAGTAAATAACGAACTGTTGGCCAGCTATGCCTTGTCTGGGTTTGAGTTGCGTGTATTAGATACTGAACTGTATCCAAATGGACGCCCTGATCTAAGGGTCAATAACATAACCATGACTGCTCTTGGGCAGTTATTGGAACCTTGCGACATTGCCATCATTCCACACCCAGAAGATTTCCATCAAGATCATGCCAACACATATCACTTGGCTTGGCCATTGGTGCGCAAGCTGGCTAAGGAAGTATGGTGTATGCATACTGTTCCCTATTGCCAACAACACTTGACCAACTCGGCCAATTTGTTTTATAATATTGACAACGAATGGGCATTTAAAAAGAGTCTGCTGAGATGCTACAGCAGTTATTTTTCCAACAATGATATCATGAAAATCTATACGGCCAATCAGTATTGGGGTCATCAAAACGATGGTACCTTGGCCGAAGCATTTACTGTAAAGAAACGCTATGTTGAATAAAATTGGCCTGTTCCAAAATGATCGCAACTGGACTGAAATACGTACCGATGTGCTGGACATAGTCGAACAGGATCATCGACTAGGACTAGCACAGAACTCTAAACTGGTACAACGACTTGAAAGTCGCCTGGCCGAGCAGTTTGGCCGTCGTCACTGTGTGACTATGGCCAGTTGCACCGATGCACTAGTGGTAGCCATGCAATCGTTAAATCTACTACCTGGGTCGCATGTAGCAGTCAGCAACTACACATTTACAGCTAGTGCGCATGCGATTGCTCGTGCTGGATATGTTCCTGTGCCAGTTGATGTAGGTGCCGACTACTGTATAGATCCTGCTCGCCTACAAGGTGTGGCCGCAGTGATGGCTGTAGACATGTTTGGCAACATGAGCAATTGGACCCAGTTGGATCAGTTGAGTATTCCAGTGGTCAATGATGCCGCACAAGGCTTAGAAAGTCATAATGGCACGGCCTGGAGTGCCACCAAGGGTGTCGTCTCTTGCTTGAGTTTTAGTCCTAGTAAAACGGTCAGCAGTTGGGGATCTGGTGGTGCATTGTTAACCGATGATGATGATATTGCTCAATTGGCACAACGTCTTAGATTGCACGGCAAAATGACCAATGATGCTCAGGCCATTGCTCCAGGAATGAACAGCATGATCAGCAGTTTTGAAGCGGCCTGTATCTGGGCTGGGTTAGATCGCAGTGCTCGGTGGCAAAAACGCCGTGCAGACATTGCTAGCTATCTAATATCAGAAGCCAACTACACATCACCTTTAGATCTGACTCTAAAGAAAAATACTTTACAAAAACTGGTATTCCAAAGCGATGAACGAGATGCTGTTGTGGCCCAGTTTCAAACAGCTGGTATCAACTGTGCTGTTCACTACAAGCAACTGATCAGCGACGAAACAATTTATCAACAGACTTGCTCGGTTCCGGTAAGTAGTAGACTCAAAGAAATTTCATTTACTGTGCCCAATCAGCACACACTTACAGATGAAGAAGTCAAACGTATAGCGAAAGAACTCATATGAAAATTTTAATCCTAGGTGGACATGGTTTTATTGGACATCATACAGCACGCGAACTCATTGATGTTGGACATCAGGTAGGCGTAGTTGATGTGTATCATCAATACGGTGACTATCAGGATTGGGAATACTGGCCAGTGGTCAAACAGCGGATTGAGTTCATGGGTGCGCATGATTTTTTTCAAGGTGATGTAGCCGATTCAGTATTCATGGATCAAACGTTTGCCGCATTCCGGCCCGATGTAGTGATTGATCTTGCCACATATCCCAATGCCAAGATGGTCAAAAAGAATGTGTTGGATGCTACGACCAATATGATTGCGGCCACTGCTATTGCCTTAGACTTATGCGTTAAGTATGAAGTCAAGCGTTTTGTGTTGGCATCAAGTTCAATGGCCTACGGAGACTTTGATGCATTTAATGGTGCGCCAAACGAAGATGTGGTATGCAATCCTTTAACACTATATGGTAGCTATAAATTACAATGCGAACGTATGTGTAAGATTTGGCATCACGAACACGGACTTGAATACTCATTGCTACGCCCTAGTGCCTTGTATGGCACACGTGATATGGTTGTGCGTGTTATCAGTAAGATGACCGTGAGTGCCTTAAAAACTGGTCAAATGATTGTGAATGGTCCTGATAACAAGCTAGATTTTAGTTATGTAACCGATGTGGCCAGTGCCTTTGCTACTGCTGCGACTCATCCAGGAGCAGCCAATCAGATCTTTAATTGCACTCGTAACAACGGACGTCGCATTATTGAAGCGGCTGAGTTAATACGTGAACGCATTCCAGCTGAGATTGTGACACAACCACACGATGCATTTTATCCCAATAGAGACACACTCAACAGCCGTCGTATGACTGAACTTACTGATTGGCGTCCACGGGTAGATATTGAGCAGGGCATTCCTGCTTACTTGGATTGGTTCTTGGCCCAGGACTTCTTAGACCAGTTCTAACCAGATTTTACGACGGTATTTGCGGTAGTAAAACTCTTGTAACCAGTCCCAGTCAAAGCTGAGACACAGCTTGTCATAGTCGCCCAATACTTCAGCATAATATTCCAAAGCATCATTGGCACCGGCCAGGCAATGTTCAGCATTATCGCCTTCGGCCCGGGTGCACCAAACTTTGAGTCTGTGCTGAATTTCTAAATCGGCTCCTTGATCCACTTCTAATTTTAGTTTTAACACTTCGCGGAAACTACTGCGCCAAGTGACCCAAGGATCTGTATTAAAGCGACTAATACTGGCCACAATAGGAACCACTGTGTGTAGGCTACTTAGTGTAAAGTCAATTCCAGGTCGGGTATCTATAGTCAATTGTCGATTATACAGGTTGATATTCATAGCACCATACTCAAGTCCATTGAGTGGATTACGACTGTGAAAAATATAATGTTTAGGTTGTTGTAATCTATCTGGTTGATAATCAAACTTGAATGTGGGTAGCACTTCAGTTTTGGCAAACACAGCAAAGAACCAAGGAGTGGTGCTCATTTCAGCAGCGGCTTTGTAAGCGGCTTCACGTCCCAGCACTCCATCTGACCGCTTGGCTCTAGGACATAATTGCAAAAGATTCCTCCAATTGGCGTCAGCCATGGTTTCACCGTTGCTGATAAAAACAACATCAGATTCTGTATCCTGATACCAATGACGTTGAGTTTTATCAACAAAAGGATAGTCATACAGTTGTTCTTTGACCCAAGGTACCGCAGTCTTGGGCACAATGGTTTGTGTGCCTCCTGCACTTAGTGGCACTACTGTTTTAGTTTTTTCTCTCCACAAAGGAACCGTGGGTATATTGACCGGCGGGTTGCCAGTGCTAAACAAGGCCAATGGTCCTGCCCAATCTTGGGTCTGCACCGCTTTGACATGTGTGTCAAACGAGTGTTCAATTATCGGAATAGGTCTACGTGGCACGCTGACATTAATGAAGTTTACATCATACCAGTCCAATAACTCAAATTGTCCTATGCGTTTCTTAAAGCTAGGCACATGCATATAAAATGTATCACCAAACTTTTCCCCATCGCTGGCAAATACATGCAACATGGTATTTTGCCATAGTTCTGGGTGCCACGAAAAATCAAAATTGGAGTAATCACAGATACTGCTAACAATCCACACATATTCGTTGTCAGTGGTATTGGCAATTCTGGTCAAGACATCTTTATAGTTGTCAAAGTAGCGCACTGTGGACACCGCGCCCGGAACTTGTCCGGCATTACCGTCCATGTGATTGATTTCAATAATGGGTGCAATACCAGACTTGACGCTTCCACGAACCTGATCACAAAATTTTAAATCACTGGCTCCTGGAACCACATATTTTGGGCCACCGGTACGTTGATGTTGTGTACCAAATTGATATATGTAAGCACCTTCTGTGGCGTCAGGGTGCCAGGTAAAATCAAATGATTTGGCGTCTACAGTATCTGGAACTACCCAATAGTTGTCCACACTGGTTTTATTTGCTCTAGGTTCGCTTATATATTTTGTCTCAGTGGCTCCTAGCAGTGTAAAAACAGGTCCTCCTGTTTTTTGCCATTGCGTGCCAAATTGATATATGTAAGGTTGTTCTGTAATGTCAGGATGCCATGAATAATCAAATCCTTCGTGCAAATTGTCCCAATTATCCAGGCATGCTTTTCTAATTAATTTTTTGTCTTGCCTGTAATGTATTTCTCCGCTGTCCTTGTCCTTAGACACCAGGTAAGTGCCGGCATCCTTTTGCCATTGGCTGGGCCAAGCATGCCTCTGATGCGCTTCCCACGGCACCGGCTCCCATAAAAAATCCCACCCTGTGTAATCAGTTAAATAGTTTATCCACCAGAAATACCTAGTGCGACTTAACTGTTGTGCTTGTTCAATAGAATCTGCCTGCTGTTCATGGGCCACTGCATTAGGTTTAGTTCCAGAATAAAATACGTCAAACATGATTAGAATAGATGAGATTTACAACCATACGTTTTGGCCTTGGTTAAAAGAAAATCGGGCAGGAACCAGATTATTTTTTTGTGATCCACCTGGACATACTGCCCCAGACGCTTTATTTAACTTAGGTAGTGATAGCATAGCGGAAAATGATTATGTGTTTATGCATGATCAGGAACCAGTTGACGCTGACTTGTATTTGCCCTTGTTTGATGCTGTGTTACAACGCAATCGAGATATCGAACCCAACGTTCCAGGTCATGTGATTGTGAGTGAGAAGGGCGAGAATGTTCGAGCTGTTTGTGAACAGTATGGCTGGATTCCGCACTATTACTTTTATCATGGCTGGGCCTGTTTAGATTGGTTCCGTGGATACGATCGAACATTCCTAATTCCTCGAGCTCGTCATCGCACACCTACAAAGACCTTTATGAGTCCAAATAGAATCGTAGCTGGTAAAAGAGATCATAGAGTTTTGTTTCTTTACAATATTTTTAAAAATAACTTACAACATAATCATATTAGTGCGCCTAGAACATGTCCCGAGGAAGGCGTAGATATTACTAGTATAGCACAAAAATATACCAATGTATACCAGGATATAACCGATGTGTTTACACAGGCCGACTTGCCAAGAACCTTCCTTGGCGAAGAAACACAAGAAATGAGTTCCTATCGTTTGGGCAATTTTACAGAAGCGGCCGACAGCCTGATATATGTGCCGACTGAAACTGTGTATTTTGGACGTCGTCTACAAATCACAGAAAAGACTTTCAAAGCCATTGCGTTAGAAATGCCATTTGTTCTAGTAGCACCAGCTGGCAGTTTAAACTATATGCGTCAGTATGGATTTAGAACTTTTGCCAATGTGTTTGATGAAAGTTATGACGAAGAAACCGACGATATAAAACGAATTGAACAGGTTACCAAACTGTTAAAAGAATTGGATGATTTAACACCTGCTGAACGCGAACAAATACATCGTCACTGCTTGCCCGCCGTAGAACACAATTATAATCATTTTTACGGTGGTGCTTTTGCCACAGTGCTATGGCAAGAATTCACTGCCATGCTGTCAGAATTTATCTACTAGAGCAGTTACTACTTAAATATCCATACTATCCGAAAGGCCCCAATGATTAACAGTTATACCTCCTGGCAACCACTTGAAGAAGTTGTGGTGGGTTCAGCCTATCCAGCTGATTATTTTGACTACATTGATGATGCGCAAGTGCGAAATCAGCTACAGCAGATCCTAAATGAAACTGAAGAAGATCTTAATAACCTTCAGAAAACTATTGAAACTTACGGTGCCAAGGTCCACAGACCCACGTTACAAGGCAAAGATAAGTTTATGGATCATCAAACCTCAGGACAAGGTGTTCCACTACCGCCACTTACTCCTAGAGATTGGCAGATTAGTCTTGGACAAAAGCTGTTACGTGTCCTACCTATTAACGAATTAGATAATGTGTGCGAGCAATTTGGTGATCAAGTGGTTAACCCACACCAAGGTGAATGGGATCCAGATTGTATTTTAAATGGTGCATCGGCCAGTTGTATTGTGCGTGTAGGACGTGATGTATTTTTTGACAATAGTGATTACTTGAAGCCCGAACAAACAGAATGGATCCGCGACAATGTGCTGGGTCCTGACTATCGTATACACGAAGCAGTGACAGATGGGCATGGTGATGCAGTATTTGCCATACTCAAACCCGGAGTGATCCTGAGCAGTAAACACGATATGCATTTGAATCTGGCCAAGGACTTTCCAGGTTGGGAAGTATGCAAAATTTGGGATTCGAGTATCTGGGCTGCCATGGAAGTGGGCAAGTTCAAATACAGTGCCAACCCGGGTGCTTGGTATGTGCAGGGGCAAACACCCACACCAGAATTTACAAATTTTGTAGATACTTACTTGAACAAATGGACTGGTTTTGTAGCTGAAACAGTATTTGATGTCAACTGCCTGGTGTTAGACGAAGAGAATGTAATTTTTAGTGCGTATAACAAAGACGTATTTGATTTTTGCAAAAAACATCGCATCAATCCTATCATCAGTGAACTGCGTCATAGCTATTTCTGGGACGGTGGTATCAGTTGTTGCACTCAAGATCTTCGTCGCCGTGGCGGATTAGAATCCTATCTATGAGTTCTAAAAAACTATATGACCAGTATGGAGACAAAATTTGTCTGGCTCCGTTTTTTAACAATTTCTACACTACCAATAATGTGGTTCAACCAGGTACTCCCAGTTATAATCAGTTAAAACCCTGCACAGTATTAAAACACAATCGTGCATCAAAATACTCCTGGAATGTAGACAACAATAGCATTGCCGAAACACGCAATAATAATAGTTGGAAACAACTAAGACAAGCGTTTCTCGACGGACAACTAAACGAAATTGAAGAGTGTAGAACTTGTAGCAATGCTGAACGACTACACGCCTCTAGCCCACGCCAACTCAACAATGACTATCTATTTGAACACCTGGATGTAGATATCATGGCCGAAATGCAACGCATAGTTGAAAATGATTTAAACGTGGATGCAGTATATGCCATGGACTGGCAACCCAGTAACTATTGTAACTACGCCTGTGTCATGTGTGTGGGCGGCGCCAGTAGTCAGCGTCTTACATTTGAAATAAAGAATGGATCTACTAGTCGATACGTGCAGAATGATCCAGACCCAGACTTTTTTGATCTATTAAAGGATGTAAAGATCTTGGGCTTTACCGGTGGCGAAACTGTTTTACAACCAGAAGTGCTTAAATTGATTGATTACTTAATCGAAAAGGACTGGGCCAAGAACATGATTATAACCATGTTGACCAACGCCAGTGCATTCCCGGATGAGTTGATTGTTAAATTTGAACAGTTTAAAAAGGTTTTATACACTGTTAGCGTTGACGGTCTAGGCGATGTAATTGAATACCAGCGGCGTGGTGCTAAATGGGCCGATGTATCTGCCAATGCGATCAAAATAAACGAATGTCCAACCACGCATAACATTGTTAATCATGTGGTCACTGCAATTAATGTGTTAACAGCCATGGATTTTGTAGACTGGTGTCATGACAACAATATGAAATTTATTTCAGTCAGCCCTGTGTATCAGCAGAAGTTGAGTGTGAGTGCTATGCCGCCTGAATTGGCACAGTTGGCCTTGAAACGTTTACAAGCAGGTCGCAAGCGTTACGAGCACTATGGATCGGGGCAATACAACAACTGGGAACGCAATTGGCTAGACACCATAGATCGTATCATTGGCACCATTGAGAATGCTCAATTTAATCCTGATGCCTTGTCACAGTTTGTTGAACATATACAACTAGAAGATCAATTCAGCAAAAAACCACTCCGAGAAGTGGTTCCTGAATGGGCTCCTTGGTTCTCCTAACTACAAACCTTTACTCCATACAGTTGCTCAAATCGGTCAGCATCTGCACGATCATTGACCATGGGTTCTCCGCGTATGTTCAAGCTGGTGTTGAGCAACATGGGACAGCCAGTTTGTGCATACCAGGCTTCTAAGAGTTGTCTGATTCCGCTGCCATCTTTCGGTACAGTCTGTATCCTACTGGTACCATCAACATGGGTAATAGCAGGATATAGGTCAGGAAACCTACAGCGACCGACGACCTGCATATACCTAGTGTCACAGAAGCTGTCACTGAAATCAAAATACTGATCAACATGCTCCTCCAGAATAACTGGTGCAAATGGTCTAAATTTTTGTCTGCGTTTAATTTCATTTACCTTGTCCTTTATTTTTGCGCCGCGTGGGTCGGCCAACAGGCTTCTATTACCTAGAGCTCTGGGTCCAAATTCTGCACGACCATTGGCTACTCCTACAATCTTGTCTGTGGTCAGTGCTGTAATTAAATCCTCAACAGGATACGGCCCTGGTATTTCATGTCCCAAGAAAGCATTTTGCCAGTTGACCCGCTTGCCATAGGCTAATGCCGCTGCACCCAGGCTACTGCCAGCATCGCCCGGAGCTGGCATAATCCAGATGTTGTTAAAATATTCGCCCAGGTTTCTATTGGCCAAGCAGTTGAGCGCTACACCGCCTTGATAGACCAGGTTCGTGCTCCAGTTGAATGCACGGGCCCGCTCCATTACTGCGTAAATTAAATCTTCAACCAGTTTCTGTGCTGCTCCAGCAATGTCTTCAGGCTCCGAATCCCACATGAAGTCAGGGTCTACACCGGTGTGTAGATTGTCTTGAAAACGTGTTTCGTTTAGATTTTCTACCAGCTTGCTTTCCATATACAAGGCCAGACTGTCTCGATTTTTACCGTAAGCACTCATGCCCATGGTGATGTATTCTTCGTCCATTGGGTGTAGACCCACACGATCTGTAATGGCACTGTAAAACAGGCCAATTGAGTGTGGATAGCCTTGTCGCCATAATTGTGTATATTTGGCTTGGCCGTTTACATATTCGGCACCCCAGATTGTAACAGTATCAAATTCGCCAATGGCATCAATTACCACTACAGTGGCCCGATCAAATGGACTGGTTTGAAATCCACCAGCAGCGTGACTCAAGTGATGATTGTAACAGGTTATAGGTAGATGACTGAAGTAGCCTTGCAACTGCTGTGTGACCACATCACGAGTCCAGAATTTAGACCAATCAACGCCTTCACCTGAACGCAGACGTCTCAACTGTTTCATCCAAGGACGTTCATAGTAGGCAATACGATCTATGTGACAGGCACCGGGTGCAATATCCCAAAACATCTTGTGATGCAGATCAGCATCATTTTTTTGTTTGCTGTAACGTTCGCTAGAACTGGCATACACTATATCGCCGTGAGTATTAATTACACACGCAGCAGCATCGTGAAAGCCCGCACTAATTCCTAATATATTTTCCAATTTCATCTGCTATCTTTCTGTGTCCTAATTCCAATGGGTGAAATCCAGGAGCCAGCGGAGTTCCTGTATACCATTCTTTCAGGCCCTGGTGTGGCCATCCCACGTAATGTTTGCAATCAATTTGCTTCCAAAGATGAGATAAATCATGCTGAAAATCTCTCCAATGCCCTTTGGGATTTAGGCCCGACACACTGACCATAAGGTACGGTTGTTGACGACTTTTAAAGTATTCCTGCAAGGCAATAATTTTGACCGCCCAGGTTCTAAAAGCAAACAATTCATTATAACTGTATTTGTAATAAGGTTTGACCCAACTCAACAAGTGATCTACCACAAATCCTCCGGCCGGATTAGCCGATACATTCACAGCTTGCTGATTTAATTCGTGCCATACTTCCATTCTGCTGGGTTCGGTCCATTGTATCACTACTAGATCATAATGATCATCTACGGTATATTCCACTGCATGCCTAAATATATAATCATTACTGGCACCGCACAAACCAAGATTGGTCAATTCGTATCCATAGTTGTCGGCAATCAGGGCAGGCCAGGACTGTGTGCTAGGTTCTGGCAATTCTTCGCCGTAGGTAAAACTGCATCCGACAGTCAATAATCTTTGTTTCATTTATAGATAAATGGATCGCGTTTTCGTAATTCTTTTAATTTTTTACGATAACGCAATTCTAGTTTAATTTTGTTGTATAAGTTTATGATCCAGGTCATTTTAACGTCCTTGTTTGATTACTGCTATTTGTTGTTGCATGTAGTCTGCATCAGACCAACAATATGGATATTCAACATTGGCATTGCTGGTGCGTATGGCCACCACGTTGAGACGAGTATTTAACTGGTCCCAGATCTCACGATAATCTTCTGTTCCAAAACTTTTAATCAAATCTACTTGTCCTACTTGTGGATGACCAATAGTTAAACTTTTATCTTCTGGATTAAATCCATTGTTGATTAACCAAGTTCTAAAATTGGTTAAATTTTTTGTTTGCCAGGGTGCACCTCCTGGATTTTGTGCCCACTCTATATCAAAATCGCCAGCGGCTTCTGTTTGTGGTTTTAGTGTTGTGGTAGTCAGTGTATCTGTGCGATGATCTGGATCGTATTGGGCTTCGTCTACAAATACTTCCCAATGGTGTTTGCCTACTGCTTTGTTAACGCCAACAAACACGCCACCTGTTGGGCGATTGATTGATTCTATACCAAACAGTTCATAATCGTCATCATCCAACACAAAGCGTGGACTGTTTAACCAACACATAAGCTGGCTGGGCCGCATCCATTCAGGTGCTGTATGTTTTTTACGCAGGCTCAAGGCCCAAGACTCAAACTCGTGGCAAAGACCATTCAGTTGGCGTATGTGCCAGCGTGTGGCCGAATCGGCCGCGGTATAAAATGGACTCATACGCCCACTGACACCTTGTAGGTCTTCAAAATAACGATGCAACTGATTGAATCGTTCTTGATTGATCTGCCATTCGGAATCTACCACGGTGCTCATTTCAAAATGATCCGCAATATGATAACCTATATTTTTATCGTTGATGGCTTGTATGGTAGCATTGATCTGCTTGCACAAGTATTCACCATTGCGATCTCCATTGGCAAATCCAAAAAAACAGTAGTTCTTTTCAAGATGATAATTTTGTTTGATCAGGGTGTTTAATGCCGCTAGCCATTTGCGACTAAGACTACTGTCATACACGTCAATATAAACTGTTAATGGATCTGCAGTTGTGCCTAGATCCATTTCTACAACATCAAGCAATGATTGATTCATACCATTTGCCAATTTCTGTATTCTGTCCTAAAATATCCCCAAGAGTAAATGAATCTCCACGGATTGATTCTAATTGTAACACACGACGCTTGCCTTTTGCAAGAGCTTCCTCATAGGTATCGGGCCATTGTTCTGCAAATGTAGGGCGAGTTTTTAACTGTAATAAGATATCTTTAAGTGATCCATTATTTAATTGTAGCAACAATTCATCCAGTTTTTTATCTAACAGCACACGCGGTAAAGCCAATGGGCTCATAATGATGTCTGGAGTAAAGGCAAATATGACCTTGGCCAAAACATCTACCCCAAATTCCCGTGCAAGATTTTGGATTGATTCGACCTCGAACAGCCCCGGAAGGGTAAGGGTAAAGTCGATTCGCATCTGTCGCCTGTGGGTGTGTATGTCCAGGCCGCGGGCAAAATTATCTCGCCATTGGCCATAATCCAATCCGGTTCTGATGTATTCGCCGACAGCTCCTGTGCCATCCAAACTGGCACAGATCTGCCAGTCGCGCAGATGAGCCAGTATGTCACGATAAAGGTTAATACCCCTGTAATCAACCCTACTAAGATTAGTGTTGTATCTTGCATATACACGATGACCATCTCCTTGATCTACTATCTGTTTCATGTAGCGCCAGTGCTGTTCGAACATCAAGGGTTCACCGCCAACCCAATACACTTCTTCTACGCGATGTTCGGCCACTGCTTGGGCAAACTCTGCTTCAATTTGTGTGTCTTGAAACTTGGATATTTCGTCTCTAACTTCTGGAATCATCCAGTTGTTTTTGCTGTTGTTCCAATTGATCATGTTATGCTGACGCTGTTCGGTTTCCCAACTACTAGACAACATATCGCCACACATGCGACATTTGAAGTTGCACAGATTACTAAAACGATAATCCCATGATACAGGCTTGACTGTAGTGTATCCTGTGGCATCAGTTGCAGACATGGCCTCTTCGTATTTGTGCCCGAACAGGCGATTAAAGTAACTGCGATAAACATCGGTGTTTAATAGTTTATCATTGCAAACTTCACATTCTGGTAATGTTTCTCCAGCACGCATTCTGCGACGCACACTTCGCATGTGATCACTATTCCAATGGTCGTCCAACGTGATGGGATGATATTTTCCTGTGCCACTTGACGTATCTATATACTGTTCAAAACTCTGTGCAGGTTCGCGGCTCGCACAGCACATACGGCGTTCGGTTTGTGGACTTAGATATGTGTGTGTCCACGGTGCCATGCATAAGGTATCTGGTTTAGACATGGGGATCGTTAGGGTTGGAGTAGTTGATTATCTTAGCAAACTCTGGTTCAACATCGGCTAGATTTTGATGGCGGCGCCGATCTAAGTTTGCAATCTCTCTACGCAGATGGAACCCATCTAGGCTGGCACCCTTGTTCATAAAATCAATGATATGTTCAAATTCTCGTTTGATTGAAGGTGGCACCTGAGCACCTGTTAACTTTTCGGTAATGGCCTGTTTGGCCGTGTCTGGTAGACTTGAAATACTAAAGAAAAAAGCTTCATGCATCATGTTCCAGTAGATAAAATCCATCTTCTGTTGTATAATCCAATTGGCCACGGTTTCCAAATAGTAAACATTAAAAACATTTATGGTACAACAAATTTGTAAACGTATGTTGGAATTTCTACTGCGTAGATCGCGGAATTGATGTAGATTGGTTACTACCTCGTTCCACACAGCGTTTGATCTTTGATATTCAAAACGCGGTCCTACATCGTCAATGCTGAATGCAATTTCCACAATTTTAAAATGCTTCCAAATTTCTTCCGCACCCTTGGGCCACTGAGTGCCATTGGTGTTGTAGTGTATTTCTATGTTGCCGGCTAGACCTCGATCAACCAGACCCTGCAACATGTCAAAGTGTTCTTGGATCATGAATGGCTCACCACCAGTAAATTCAATATAGCGTATTTGATCTGATATGCCAGTGATCTCAGACCAGAACTGTTGATTTTCTCTGGGCCAGGAACCTTGCTTGAGCATTTTATAATGATGATTTTCTTTCTTGTCTTCGTCGCGCCGGATCCAGTTGAGCTCTTCTGTGGCAAAGGTGCTGGAGCTCCATGATCCACAAATACGACATTTCAAATTGCAGATGTTGCCCAGTTTGAGATCCACAAACATAAGTGGTTTGGCATCCACTGTCCAGTCTTGATCTGGCAACATGTGCTTGAGGCGATCTAATGTGTGCATACGCTTGCTGGTACGGCCAGCACGTTCTTCGCGCCAACATTTCCTACAGGTTTGGGGTTTTTTGCCATCTAAGAACTGCTGTCGTAGATCCTGCATGTTTTGACTGTTCTGTATTTCTGCAAACGTAGCTGTGCTGAGTGAAAACTTGTTGCCCGAATCATCTACAATTTCATCATCAGCCAAACAGCAAGGTCTCACAGTGCCAATTGGACTGGCTTCCAGGCTGACCCAAGGCAATACACAGAATTGATTGTGTGGTAAATTCATTTGAGTGGTACCCTTGTGTCCTTGGGACGATATTGAACTATGGCTTCCAGTTCTGGAACCACGCTGAGCAGACTTTCCGTGCGACTCCAGTCCAGATCATTTACTGTTTCCCAAAAGTCTCGTAACAAGTGACTGTTATCTGTGGCCATCATAAACTCAATGGCACCACGGAATCCGCCCACTGCTCGTTGTATACCGTCGATGGGTTCTAGCCATGCTATGTGAGCTTCGAAGTCTTCTTTGAACTGTTGTTTGATATCAGCCGGTAACATGTCAATTCTGTAGTCCTGTGGCCCTTGTAGGATATTCAAATTAAAATCTTGTGCGCGAATAAATCCTTGATCTACCATGTAGCGATGGAATCGTGTAAAATTCCAAATGTTCATCATACTGAGCGTAGGACTGATCATAAAATCAATATGTGGACACTCACGTTTTAAATCGCGAATGTTTTGCTCAACCTGTGCCCAATCAGTGCCCGAACGTATGATAGCGGCCCTATCACCCATGTCGTCAAGGCTGGCAGCAACGCACACATTAGGAAAATGTTTCCATAGATCTAAAACATTTTCTTTCTTGAATTTCAATTCGGTTAGGTTGGTGTTGTAGATCAGGCGCACATCAGTATTACCTTTTTCGATTAGTAATTTTAAAATTCTGTTGTGCTCTTCCATGATCAAAGGCTCGCCACCAGCAAAGTAAATTTGTGCCAAGTGCGGAATATGCTCTTGCATCTGTTCCCAAATGTCTTCGTCGTGTCGACCAGCAAAACTCACACGTGGTCTTAATTCTTTGCCCCACAGCTTGACGTCGTCGTCATACCAACGACTGCTGAATATGCTGCCACAACTACGGCATTTCAAATTACAGATATTGCTGAAGCGCACATCCCAATAGTGTAGTTGCATATTGGGCAAGCTACCGTCGGGTAAGGTTTGATCGATTTCATCGATAAACTGTCCAAAGTTTTTGTTGCTGTTGTTGCGCATGCTGGCAAATCCGGCTGTTTCCTGTTCGTAGCAATCACTACATTCTTTGCAAGGCTTGTCCTCTAGCATGTTGACTCGCATGGTGCGCATGGCTTCATCATTCCATACTTCGCGCATGGTTTTTTCTTTGAAATTACCTACTGGATAGTTACCATTACCCAAACAACAGGGATATGCACGACCATCTGGCCAGGCATGCAGGTGTATCCAGGGCAACATGCAGAAAGTTTCGCTTTCCATTAAACGATGTTTTTGTATATCAGTTAATTGCTCTAGCGGAATATAGCTAGGCACGCGATCTTGCCAGTTGTATTTGCCTATTATTTTTGTCATAGTTTGTAGTGGTTAATAATTTCTTGAGCAAACATTTCGTGCTCTTCTCGATTGGGATGTCGAGAACTCGTAGACGTCCATGGATACCACGAACCAATTTTGCCCAGATCAACTGCATCTTTCATAGGCTCATACCAACAAGTTTCTATCAAACGAATATTTTTTTCTTTGCAGTAGGCAGTCAGGGCTGATCTATAATGGTTTCTTTTTTTGTTATACTCGGCGTGATCAAATTTATAACGCAATAATAATGGATAAATTTCCGACAATGTTTTCATATATTGCTCTTCATCGGCACACTGTTGTGGAACATCGGCAGATCTTTTGCCTTCCTTATAGTAGGCAAACGGTTTCCAAATATTTTTTCTTGACGAACACCAACTTGGTATGAACTGCCAGGTTCGTCCGTCACATTGCCAGGTTTCTCTTTCGGTGCTGGTCCAGCCAACAATCAAGGCTGATATTCTTCCAATTTTGGGTATGTATTCTATGGCCCCGTGAAAAATATTTTCATTGCTATTACCACAAAAAGCATAGTTGTTACATTCTACACCTAGATGCTTGGCAACTAAAGTAGGATAACTAAACGGTAGGTTAGAGGAATCGTTAGCAGGGTGTGCAGTTTCTGCACCGTGCGCTACTGAACATCCAAATGCCAATACTGTCATAGTGAATTGTACCATCCTTTTAATTTAGGAAATGCCTGGACAAAAGACTTGTTTCTACGTTGATCATATTGAGTATAAAACTGTTTAAAATCATTGTGTAGTTTAGGCATTTCAAAAGTGTCGCTGTGTGGAGTTTTTACTACGTCCAAGTAATCAATTAAACGTTGCAAATGGTTAATTTCGTGTTCATGCATCAAAGGATTTACACAATTAGCATCTAAAAATTCTTTTAGTTGATCCCGGTAGTAGTCACGGAACACAGTCGGTAATACCAGGGCACTTTGAAAACTAGGAAAGCGCAAGATATTTAATGTAAAGCTAACACGCTCGCGTCCATACTTGCGTTTGAATTCAGTTAGTTGATCTAACAAGGCCGGCAAGCTGTCTAAGCACAGGGCGTTGATGGTGGCCATGCAATGGACCGCACGAATTGAAGGTGAATCCAGGAGTTTCTGCACATTGACCACCCAGGCTGAATAATCTAGGCCGTCACGTGTGTATTCGGCTTGAATACCAATACTTTCCTGACTGGTATAGATATCCACAGTCTGTCCTTCAATACTGGTCAACAGACGATCTATGTCAATTTCAGGTCCAAGATTGCTATTGATAGCAAGACGTGTGTTGCTCTTGCCTTTGTTGGTCTTGAACCAGTCAATCAACTTCCAGGTGTCACCTGACATGAGTGGTTCACCGCCGGTGATTCTTAGTTCTTGAAGTGTTTGGTGGAGGTCGGTTTCCCACCACTGAAAAAACGCTTCAACATACGGATTCGTTTCACCAAACCGGTATAATTGAGCACTATCGTGAGTATGAGTAAAGTGGTTACGCCCATCAGACACCAAGGACTCATAGGCGCCATTGCGTTGTATGTCACGAACCCATGTGCTACTGAAAGCAGGGTTACAGTAGCTACAAGCAAATTGGCAAGTGCGATCGAATGCGATTTCAAGCGTGCGAAGATTGACATCTTCTTGGCTGGGTGTGTTGTATGCTTCATTTAAGGCCTCTATAGGATAAATTTTACTTTTGTATACACGATCACTTATGTTGTCGCGATCAATGTCTTCAATTTTCCAGCAGTATTCACAACCTGCAGGTCTTTCGCCTTGTTGCATCATGGCACGATCTTGTTTCTTTTGTGCGGTATTGTGTATGGCGCTGGGGTTGGTTTCAATGGCCGATCTATCAATGGCATGTGCAGGAGGATGGTGGCAACTGGTACTCTGCCCTGACCCTAACCAGATTGTGGCATTATACCATTTGGCAGCACAAAAGCTAGCGCTCTTTGAGTCCAACACCTGTTGTTTGAATTCTAAATCATTCATTGAAAATAGCTATTGATAAATTGATGGAACTGCTCTGGAAATTCTCTAGCAACACGATGACGATATTCTGCATAGTGTTGTTGATTGTATTTACATACATTATAGCACTCGGATAGGAAAGAGTCAAGGTCTTGTTGACATAGATCCTCTACCACTTGAGTTATACGCTCTATACGATCTTGATTGTTATTTATAGAGTCAAAGGATTCGTCAATTATGTGTCCAAAAGTTTTAAAGCCCATGTTGTGTAGATCTTGATAAAATCCTGCATTGGCTACCGCTATAAAAGGATGTCCTACTGCAATGGGTTTCCATATCTTTTCAGTTCTAAAACTGTAGGGATAGTTAAACACTGTTTCGGTTACTAGACTAAAATAGGTATCTCTATAGGCTTCGCCATCAACAATGGCATCTCCCCAGGTATTTTTAAATAGTCGACTTTTGGTATTAGGTTGCAGTTCGTCAGCTACGACGCCAATTTGAGCACGGTGTGGCGGAGCTTCATACTTGTGTGGAAGATAATTCACTTCAGCTGGTCGTGCCATGAGATTTTCACCATCCTGCTCCAGATATAAATGCATGTCTCCTGGCATAAATCTGCCTTGGCTGGGTCGTTGTATTAGATAAAGACTGGTATCTAGGTTGGTCCATAGTGACTGATTCAACAGGCCCGACTGTTTGAATCGTTCTATTAGGTATTTTCTATGATTACGCATGCGGCCATTTAGGAACAGAAACTTATGAGGTTTGTTGATACGAGTAAATATTTCATCACTACGATTAGCAGTTTCTACATTTTCATCAAAATCCAAGATCTTGGGCAAAAAATATTCATAACATAGGTAATTCCAGTCAGGACTCATTTTACCACCGCCAATCAACAATATTTTCTTTTGATGCGCTAGATCTGCTATGTCTCTGATGGCAGCCCAATTGACTAGAGTTTCGCTGCCTTCGGCAGCATTTTCAACCACGACTTTTACAGTACCAGAACGGGCCAATTCGGCAATTTTGTGACCCCATTGATTAACTGTATTACGGCAGAATATGTATACAGCGCCAGGAATAATTCGATGTTGATCTAAATTGCCAAATTCACCATCCAACCAGGGCCACAGTTCTCTGTAAACTTCACTGTGCTCATCAACTATTAACCTATGTGTTCCTAGCATAGTATTCACACTCCTTCCACCAAGCGGCCATTTCTGGAAAGGTCTTTAAAAAATCGGTTTCGTGTCGACGATCAGCTTCGCTAAAGAATCTATAAAAGTCAGCCTTGTTACGATTGATGTATGCAGGGTCTAATTTTTGTCCATCACGCATCCAGGCAATGTCTCGATCCAAGCGACTAATTTCATAGTCTTTGAATCCTTGGAATCGGGTTTCTTCTGTTTCAACATTTTTTAACATGAATGCCCAGGCAGTTTCTAAATAATCCACATAGCTCTCTGGAAGCAGTTGCAGACTTTGCCAGGTAGGTTGACGCAGAACTGGAGTATCAAACCAAACACGTTGATATGTTTTACTGTAGATTTTGCGTAGTCCCAAAATTCCAGAAATTAATTTTCCAAATCCTGGCACACTGAGATTGTTCATGGTTATGATAAATGTAATACTATTGCGGCCTGGAATATCAGTCAAGAACTGATTTACACGATCCCATAGCAGAGCAAAATCTAAACCGTGGCGCAGATATTCGGCCTGTTCCATCCAGCTATCCAAACTCACAAACTGCATGAAGTGTTCGATCTTCTCGCCTTCGCATAGTTCTTTCACATAGCCCTTGTAGCGTTGCCACGATTTTTCATCTACGCTGAAGTTTGATGTTACGTTGAGATGCAGATCTGGTTTGGGGTTGGCCAGGACATGATCAAACACACGATAAGTGTTTTTGTCCAGCATGGGCTCACCACCAGTCATCCTGAAGTGTTTTAGTTCTGGGTACAGAGTAGGCCACCAGTCCCAAAATGCATCAACATAGGGATTGGCTTCACGACTAGGTATAGGACGGTTACGACCAAGAAAATGAGCAGGATCATTATGAGTAGTCGAGGTAGGATATCCTCCCCACTTGTCGACTTCTGCTTGCCAAGCACTACTAAACTGCGGACTACAGTAACTACAAGCCAAATTACAAGCATGATTAAAATTAACTTCCACATAACTAGGAACAACATCATCTTCATCTCCTGAGGAATTCATTATCTTTTCAAAATCCATAGCGGCCCAGGGCTCGCCTGATCTATAGTGTCGATCACTTAATTTGCCATTGTCTTCCATGGTCCAGCAGTAACTACATTCAGCGGGACGTTCTTGCCGCAACATGATCTTGCGCTGTTCTTTTTTGTATGCGGTATTGTGCAGGGCTGACGGATTGATTGCAATAGCTTCTGGATCTATTGCATGCAAGGGCGGATGATAGCAGGAGTTGTTGAGTCCCGTCGGCAAGTGTAAACTGACCTGTTTCCATTTGGCCAGACACATGGCTGGACCCAAATGCTCCTTCATGCTTTCGGCATTGTTTAGGAATACACTTTTAAATTCCTTAGTGACTTCGTCGCCTTTGTTTTGCATTACCAACCTTCTTGACTGCGTATCACATCTATTTCACGAGTCATTACACCGCGATTATGCCAGTTACTGCGATAGTGTTTCTTGAAAAAAGCACTTTCGTTTTCTAGCATCATAGTGATAGGTAGATCCAACTGTGTGGCAAGATCTTCAGCTACACGTCCTGCTACTGTTTCTGGATCACTATCTTTTACTGTGTCCCATAACTTTTCTAATTCAGTAAAGTCCTGCACTACTCTATGATCCCACTGTGGAGTAATCATGGTCATGTAGGTACCCATTCTGCTACCAGCAATAGCCCAAATTCCATGTTCAGCATCACGGCCCACGTTATGCCAAATGGTCAAATGATCTAGGTTGCGCTTATGCACTCGATCTCGAAATTCACTAATGGTAGGTCTGGCTCCGCGATTAAGGCACATCTTGACGCCTTCTCTGAATCCGGCACGCCAGGCATGGAATGCCGACCCATTGGGATAGGTAGTTGAATAGCAATCATGCATGGGCCAGTATAAAGGATCAAAACAAAACTCCACTTCTGTTTCTGTAGTGCCTGTAGTCGCTTCGTGTGTGCGCATGTTGTTGACAAAGGTTCGTGTCCAACTACTAAGACCACCGTTGCCATACATGAGACCATTTACATGATTACAGGCACGCCAGCGGAATACTGCGCCTTCCCATTCTGAATCGGGCAGTTCCAATGTGAGATTAAAAAACTTTGGATCTGGCAAGTTGTCGCCGTCGATCAAAATAAAGCGTTCGGTATCGCTAGCCGCAGCAGCTGCTTTGTGTGCGGCGTCTGAACCTTTGACTCCATCTACACGTTTGGCCCAAGGAATCTGATTACGTATTTTTACCCAAAATTCTTCTTTCTGTGGTTCGTCATAGGTCAAGTAGATACAATCTAAATCGGCTATATCAATCTGTTTGGTCATTGGTATCCTCGTGTTTTAATGTCCATCGTGTGCATGGTTGATCTTCAGCAACAACCACACAAATGTCTCTAGGATCGCAGGCTCTTCCTAGCACAGCAGGCACTAGTTTTTTGCCAAACGACACTTTGAGTATTTTTAACTTGCCGTCGACAACTCGTATGTGTCCAGGACTGTGCAGATATGTTTGTTGATCAACTACTACATAATTACCAGGCACGTCCTGTGAAGTGAAAAATAGTGGCATGCCGTTTTCATCGTAGTAAAGTCGGTACTCGGGTTTTTTAAATTCTATTTTGGGTTGGTTGGCTATAATTCCAAAAAATTCTTCTGGAGTCATCGGGCGATCTTGACTATCGATCATGAGATTCTCCAATCTTTAACATGATAATGAAAGAATCCTGATTGTGCCACTGTTTGTATTCTAACGCCTGGATTGGTATTTTCCCACACTAATTCGTTGGTCCAATCTTCAGTTAAGGTAGGTATAATTCCTCGTTTCATATGTGTAATCACTGGACCCATACCTTTGGGTAAGGTAACTGTTTCTACGCCCAAGATTACAGCGGCCATAGCATACACCACATCGGTTGTGGCCTGATCGTCTGGAAATTTAAGTAGAGTTCTGTAATCGGACCAATTCTCAAATATCTTTCTCACCAGATCAAAAAACTCCTTGGCTGCTTGACTAAGGCGCCAATAGGTCACAGCATTGTAAACATCAGGTAACTGATTTTGGTCAAATATTTGACGATAAGTTCTACACTCGCTTGGCTGATTATACATGTCCTTGCAACCTTGACTTATAACCACGTCGCGATTTTCAAACAAGGTCCACCAATGATCAATCGGGCTGGCCGCAATCATATCGGCTTCTAGTTTGATAGTTTGTCGGTATGGGCTGGCTGCAAAACATTGCCAATCGTTAGCAAATCCGCCCAGGTCGCCGTAGGGTAACATTTCTCTTGTCAAGATAGTTATGTTAGCTTCTGGATGCCATTGGCGTATGCTTGCCGCCAATTGTTCAGCGCAGGCCACATAGTCCACTGTACCTGAATTAACGGCCGGAATAAGATATCCACGTTCAGCTGTTATTGGCAACTATAGCTCCTAATGATTTTTTGCCCATGGCATGAAAGTCTTGATTCTGCAACAAGATCCAGCGCTGTTTACCTTCGGTATTGGCATTTTCATAATCTATGCGATAAGAATCTGTTTCTAGCTGTGTTATTCTAGCATGACTAGTAAGCGACAGAAGAGGCCAAGGAATAGTGGGCATACTCAAAGTGTGGCCATCTACAATGTTCATGGCGATGCTCAAGGCATAGTCATTGCGAAATGTTTGTTCTGGTATAAAGTATATTTGTTTATAATGTTCCCAATTATCCCTAATCATTTGCATGGTATCAAATATCAATTGAGACGTTTTGCCTTTACGAAAACACATGACCGTTGCCCAGGCCATTGGTATTCGATATGAACCAAAACGATTGTTATCATTAAAAGGCGGATATCCAGATGCATCAATAGCGCGGTTATGAGCCAAGAAATCTTGATCGGTGTCAAACAATACACTAAGTTGGTCTGATGCTACTACATAGTCTGCATCCAGGACCAAGGTATGATCCCATGGCGACAGGTCATGCACACTGGATCTATTCATGTTGTGCCAGGCTGCTGTTTGCTTGAAATCGTAAAAATATCTATTTTGTTTTGTAGTAGGCGATTCTGTCAGTACCACTTGATCAAAAGCCTTGGTACGAGCAGTATCCGCTACATCGGTTATTACGCATACAGGCAAACCAAGATGTCTGCGTATGTTGTTGGCTGACCAGGCAGCCATGGCCAGATAATCAATTTGTTCGTTGTTGAATGCAAATATTGTTACGCCGCGGGTCATCTGTTGCGATTCAGTTCTTCGTATTCTGTTAACCAAGCATTTAGTTGTTCTTGCCAACGTGCTATTACTAATTCGTATAATTTTTCGACCTGAACACGTACCGGAGTTTCGTATAAATCAGGTATTACAACTTCGCCTGTCAGACACTTTAGCAAGACCAGTAGTTCTGGGCCTGCTTGCCACATGCCACCGGCATGAGCAAAAAGGAATTTGGCTTGATATTTTTCCCGTAGTGCAATTCGGGCCTGGTGATGATCAAAACGGGCGCGACTGTGAGAAATGAGTTCGTTGGTATCCATAGGTTTATTATACTACAAAAAGGAAGCAAGGTAAAGGGGCCTAGGCCCCTTTTGGTAAGACTGATGCTGATTGAAGCTTATGCGTAAGGTGTTGAGCTCACAGTGCTGGCAACAGTGATTGCACCCCAGGTATTGGCAAAGTTGCTCAGAGTAGTATCTGGTGGAATGTATGTGACCACAGTGGTCGGCGCTGATCCAAATGTCACTGTGCCCGGAGAAGTTGCTGTTCCGCCTGCAATCGCACGAGCAGGATCTGAAGTGGTGCGAGGAGCACTGTACCAGGTTGTAGTAAGAGTCAGCACACCACTGGTTGTGGTAGCTTGAACCTGCACATAGTCACCGGTGTAGTTGTAGGTCGAATCGTTCTGCTTCCAGATTGTAGTCGATGACCCACTCAACTGAGCATATCCAGCCTGTACCGGATAAGTTGGTGTACCAGATCCGCCAATGGTCCAGGTTCCTTGTGGATAACTTACACCGTTGATAGTCTTGGCGCTGGCATTGGCAGTAAGATATACTGTACCACAAATGTTGTTGACAAAGTTGTTCCAATCTACGTCGGCCTGTTGACCGGTACTGGACTTGTGGAATTGAATCTTTATTAATCCACCAGAGTTGAAGAAACTGCTGGCCGCTGTGGCGTTGGCAAAGGTTACTGTGTCCGTAAACACAATGTTCCATGATCCTTGAGCATTTCCTGTTGGACCGGTTTGGCTGGCTGTACCTGTCCAGTTGATCACTTGTGACCCGGCACTGGCCGCATTGTAACGATTAGTGTAACAGTTGCCAATATCGGATGCTAAATTGTTTAAAACAGAAATAGTGTTGCCAACCTGTGGACTGGTTCTACTTGTAAGTGCGGTACCTTGGTGTGAACCAATTGTGGTTAGGTCGTTGTTCAATGAAGCCCACAATGCAGCTGTAACTACACCGCCTTGGCTTACTGTGCCCACTGCGGATTGACCATAAGCGGTGCTCCATGTGGCATTAAGATTAGGACCGGATACACCGTTTCCTACAAAACCGTTAAAGTCTGCTGCTTGTATTAGTTGACCTGTTGTGTAAGTCATTTTATTATATTTCCCTTTGTATTAGTTGATCAATTTCAACGCGAATGTGGTTTCCAAACGCTGGGTGATTTTGAATCCTTACTTAATTGTTACTATTGCTTCAACAGTGCCTTCACCGCTGTCTGCCTTGTTCTGCAACGAGCGACCAATCACATTGAATGCTGTGGCCTCGCCTGCTTGTGCTGATCTGGCCAAACCGTTTCCGGCCGAGACCAACCTGTCGCCTTTTGATACTCGACCAATGATTCTTACTGGAACTCTTCCAGTCATTGCAACTGGGGGATGTGTAGCGTCTGTTCCGGCTTGACTATTCATCAAATATGCTGCTCTACTACTTATGACACCAAACACATTTTCGCTAAGATCGGCACCAACTTGTGTAATTTCGTAGGCTCCGCCCAACTCAACCACGGTACCTGGTGACAATTCTGTGTCGGCAGCAAAACGTTCTGCTACGTCGGCATAGTTGGCGTTGATTTGATTTCCTGATATAGTGCCACTGGCACCATTAATGGTCATCACTGTTGTAGGTGTTCCGCCTACGTTGGCACCAAATGTGATGTTGCCATTGTTTTGTGTGTTGATCAAATTTATATCTGATCCTGTAACGGTAACTGTAAAATTGCTGTCAGGACCCACTGCCAACCCTTGATTGCTGGTTGTGCTGAGCTGACCTGTTGTGGTGGCAGCTGTGTCACTGCGCATGAACTGGCTAGATGTGAGTCCATTTAATTCCAATGCATTGGTGATTAGGCCTTGAAATACGTAACTGGCACTGCTGGAGCTTAACTGTAGACCTGGTTTAATTGTATCAAACCCAGTAATAGATGGGCTGGGCGTAAATGCTGTAGTATCTTTGCTCATGACGCCTAACAGGATACCACCTACATAAAGTTGTAGGATAGTATGTGCAACGTTAGAAGTGTCTTTGACTGTGGCAGGAATAGCACCGGTGGTACCTTGGCCAGCTGAGAATGCTGGTCCTACCAACAACCATGCGGTTCCGGTGTAGACATTTAATTGTTGATTAGTAGTGTCATACCATAGATCGCCCTGGACGTTTGAAGTAGGTTGCGTGGAACTGGATGTGGCAGAACTGATAGTCTTCCACACTGTGCCGTTCCACACGTTCATGATTTTGTTGTTACTATCCCACCATAACTGACCAATTAATGGAGTGCCTGGGGCGGAACCGTTACTGCTGTTTTCTAGTAAATGGACAAAGTTTTCATCCAAATAGATACCGTAACCAGCATAGTTCTTACCTGGCAAGGCCATGCTACAAGCGGTAGTGTTGAGCGTACCGTCGGCGATAGTAGCTAGTGTTGCTCCATCGGTTAAAGTTACTGTGTATGACATTCTTTTTACTCCGTCCTATTGTTATTTATGCGACCTTAATATACCTATATTTATGCAACACTCAGATTAGTTAGAGTCTGAATTCGCAGTGTGTATTCTATCTGTATCTGACGATTCAAACTCTTTTGCACTGGGTGAAAAATCACGTGAGTAATCAGCATTAATTCTGAAGCACTTCCGGCCCAACTTTGAAGTCCCAATTCGTCAAAAACATATTCACCATTAGCATTGGTGCTGTTATCAAAAGCCTGTTGTCCGTACGGTTCGCCGTAGTCCAACAAACAGGTCACTACAATATCAGTATAGGCGTTGCCTGTGGTATGAATTACAGTCATGTAGTTGTTGGTAGGATCTGTATCAGCGGCTGAGTTGTCATCAACCACTTTGGCATAAGTTTCGTTATAAAGTGCCGCATTTTGACCGGTAATATTAGGAGGCAAATAGGTAATTACACCGGTTGGGTCTACGCTAGATCCGCCATTGCCAAATGCCATAGTATAAATCCAGCCGCCGCCTTGAGCACTGGTTCTATTGCTGAGAGTTTGTGCTATGGCAATACTGATATTTTCGTAGTGTATAGCGTTCTTTTTGTCTACAAGAACTTCACCTGAATTTGGATCGGTTATCTTTACAAAGCCTTCAATTTGGGCCAGTCCGGGTTGAATCATGCTCGTTTCTCCACAAATTTTTCCTGGGTATTGGGATCAAAAATCTTTAGAAATCCTTCTACTCGAACGCTGCCAGTTTCATTGGGTCGCTTGGCCGGAGTTGTAAGGTTGACCTGTGGAGCGGGTTGTTTATTATTTTCCATATGTGTTATTTACCAGGATTTATAGGCCACGTAAAAACCTTGCACAGAGAGTATCGGTTTCACTCAATGGTAAGGTTGGAGTATCTACATTATACCAGGTGTGTGCTCGGGTTACCATGATTGTAACTTCTGCTCCGACTACTGGAGCTGTATCAAATGTTACTGTCACTGGATTTTTAGCGGTTACGGTGTATCCGGTTTGTACCAAGATACCGCCCACATATACCACAACTACTTCACTGTTGTCCACCAGGCTAATGTTAATATCAGCAGTAAACACTGTGGTTGTTCCGTCACCTAAATTGACTCCTGATACCAATGGATTAGTCACGTTGGATTGAACATAATTTTGGCAAGTGGCCGGCATTAGATTGCTACGTCCCATATCATATACATTGATTCCGCTCGCATGGTCAGCAATGGCTGTTCCGGCTGTGCCGCGCAACAGTCCACTGACAGTATTGGCTTCGGTATCTCTGTGACGATACATGATGCGCTCGGCACCAATAGTAATAATGCCCCAGATATTGGCAGCACCTTGTGTTGGTGTCCAGTAAGTGGTATTGGTTGGCAAAGTTCCTGTGGTGGATGCTATACATTCATAGTAACCTTGTGCGTAGATTACCAAATCTCCTGGGTTGTAGGCAAAGGATGGGTTAAAGTTGCTTGCCAAGTTTGGCTGTCCTAGTGCAGAGGCATTTTCCACATGGATCACATCATCGGTGTTGGCCAATGGTTGAGCCAATACTGTTGTGGTAGAAGGAGTAATGCGATATGTGGCCTGCACTCCGCGCATGTCTTGGAATATGCGGAATGTGGTAGGATTTGGAACTACCACATCGGTAAAGCTGGTCACTACTACAACGTCGGTTGATTGCAAGATAGGACCAGTTATGGTCAATTCGGATCCATGTATCAAGAAACCTTGACCGTTAAACAACCAGGCGCCGTTGACTGTGACTATTAGACGTTCTGGATTGGTTACTACCACACCAATGTCAAACACATTGTTGTTTCCTGATCCCACAAACACTTGAGTCAACAGACCTTGTTGGCTGGTATCGTTCCAAGTAATCAATTCTAATACATCACCTGCTGCAGGCTGTGACTGAGGTAAGAAGGTCAGGATCGTTCCGCCAGCACCGGTGATACGGTAATCGGCCCCGGTGGAAACGGACAACAAGATCTTGGCACCCAAGTGTGGTGCTGACGTAAAGGTTATGGTACGGTACGCTGATATACCATCCCAGGAATTGATTGTGTAGGCTACCTCTGGCACTAATCTGACATTGTCAACATACACAATCACATCGGTATCAAGCATTGCTGCTGGATCATAGGCATTGTTGTTGGGTAAATTATATGTAACTGTGCTAGCGTTGCCTGTATAAGCACCACCTGAATAGGGTCTAAGTCTCTGACCGTTGTTAAGGATCAGCAGATTGACCTGGTTAGTTCCCTGTAAGCTATTGGTCAAATTCACCGTATCACTACCGTCTGATATGATGGTTTCAAATACTGGCAGGCTCCAACTATGGGTAGTTCCGGTGGCCGCATATCCAAGCACGGCCAGATTAATACGATCAGTTGAAGTATAAGTTTGAGTAAATGTGATCAGGGTGGACTGTGTAGTAGCTGCTGCATAGGTATAGTCAATACCATTTACCAGTCGGAATTCGCCGTTGTAGATCAGGAATTCTGAAATATCAGCGATAGCAAAAGGAACAGTAATTTGATTGCCCACATAGTTGCCCAGGTAGGTATTGAGATACAGTTGATTTCCGCCACCAACACCGGTTACATATACGTTCAATATATCTCCAGGGTTAACAAGCGGGTTGCCATCCAATGAGATTTCATAGTTAACCCAGTCAATTTGTTCTGGCAATACTTCTACACCAATACCCTGTGTCAGATTGAACACAACGTTAGTAAATGGATATTCAAGTAATCCACCAAAGCTCACAATAGGATTGGCAGGATCAAACGTGTATCTGACCGATGCCGTAGGGAATCCCCAACCCAGTCCGCTATAGTCTGAGCCCGGAGCTGTATAAACACGCATGTCCAAAGTATCAAATTCGCTGCCAGGCACCAGCTCTTCTGGAGCATAACTACTGAAAGTATCTATGTAGTTGCCTCCGTTGACGTTGATGTCTGTGGGTCTTGTGCCCAAGAATTGATCAACATAGGAACTGCTATAAACAGCATCTAGCAGGCTTGGGTCATAGGTTGGTGTGCCTTCTGGTGTATAGCTAATATTGTCAAACGGAGCAATATCGTAGTTGCCTACATCGTATCCGGTGTTGTATGAAAAATCTAGTCCATAAACCTGCACACCTGGGTAGTCAAGTCCATCAATCAATAATGGCAGGTTACGTCCAGGCATGCTGGATGTGGGCAAGTAGTAGCCTTGTGTTCTATTGATACCACTCAATGTTCCCGCACCAACTTTGGTCCATTGTTCAAAGATAAACGGATTGTAAATTTCTACTGGTTCATTTGAGATTGTAGCTAGCAAGGCCTGGCTTAAAGTAACAGTGTTGTTGCCCTGAGTATAGGAAACTATGATAGTGTTGGTAGGAATCCCAAGTCCAGTTACAATCAATCCATTTCCAAGTCCAGTAGCAGAGGTCAAGGTTATCTGATATGTGCCTGCTGTACCGGTCGCATGAGTAGCTACTGGTGTATTGGTAACTGTATTAGCAGCTTGCCATACCGTATTGGCATAGCGCACTTGTGAGCCTGCAGGATAACTGGCTACTAGATAGGTCCAATCAGTAACAGTGCTGACATATTCGTAACGGTCATACTTGATGGTCATGTTCATGTTACGAACAAGCTGGTTGCCCATTATAGCCGAAGCAACAGCACCCGAGCCACCGCCGTTGGTCAGTGTGATTACTGGTGTAGTTGTGTAACCAGAGCCTGCATTGATCACAGCAACTGAGGTTACTTGTAATTGTGAATTAATTGTTGCTACGCCTGTGGCCGGTGTTCCGGCATAGGCCAATGTAGCAGAACCATTTGTTTGTGTGCCGGTGGTAAATGCCGGTGATGTGGTGCCTGTTGTTCCAGCTACAATTACAGTATACAAATTGGTTCCGTAAAATACTTGTTGTCCAATGCTGTAGGCTGTGCTGGCTTGCCACTCTGTTCCGATGGTAACATCAGGCGGAGCAATATAACCAGATCCACGACTGGTAACAGCTACTGATTCTAAGCTCAACAAGTAATTGCTGATCCAATCACTCCAAGGCGTTGTGGCCCAAATTTCTGCGTTGCTGGCTGTGTCTGCAATAGCGCTGGCTGTGCCATCGCCGACTGCGGTGCTCTTGGTATAGGGTAACAAAATTGGACTTACATACTGAGGAACTGTTAAATTGGTATCATAGTAGGCCGGGCAATCAAAGTCTGTGAGCTCACCTGGAAATAAATCTAATCCATTATAGACCAGATCAAAGTTCACAATTTGCACGTGATAAGGTTTGACCTCCTGAATGTAGTTTTCCACAAAAGTTTGATTGTCTTGATGATATATTTGATATGGCAACAGGGCACGAATGTCGTGACGAACATCAATCAAACTGGTTTTGGTCAACCAGACTGGAGCTTGTTCCTCGGTTAATATAAACTGGAACATCAAAATTAATAGTTCATTGCGATAAATGGCCAAGTCATCTGTAAATAATTCGTAATTGATTGCTTCGATAATGTTGCGAGTTTCAATTGCCGGTTCTTGATCGTATCGCTGTGCATCATACACTTCGACATCCCAACCAAAACGTCCAATGCTGTAATCCCACAAGGTAGCATCAAATGCAATGGTTCCATCTTGTAGTGCCACTCGAATCCAACCTGTTCCGGTGTAGACATAAAGTTCCCATTTGTTTTGTGAGTTGGCAGTGACTTTAACTACACTACCCACTGCAACATTAAGCGTGGACAAGCTGGCATAGTTTGGTACCTGTGCTGCTATACTGGTTGAGGTGCTGTAACCTACCTGATACCAATCAATATAATTCCAATAATCAGGAGTGTTGTGATTTTGTATGCGACTTAGTTGTAATCCTTTGGCTGTGCTCGATGCTTGAATCACGGTATAGATAGTCCAGGCTCCGTTGTAGTTGCTGTCGGTCGCAACCAAATAATTATAACCCAAAGGAACTGCTGTCAGGTCTTGATAGGCCAACTGGTCTACTGTGTCTAATACCTTGTTATAAGTTTCACTGCCAGGTGAAGGAATTGGTTCACTGGAATTGAGAATAATAAATCTACGCAACTCTACTATAGGCAAAGTGGCCAGGATTGTATTGGCTCGCGTCAGATAGTTTTGCAAGGCCAAGAAACGATCAACAAACATGCTTTGACGTGGACTAAACTGCACGCCATACTGCATGGCTGGACTTAAAAATGGGTCTGGTACTTGTGCGCCTGTAGCATTGTATCCAGAAAAACTGTCAACTAGTTTAGCATAAAGATTACTGGCCAAGAAGCTGGTAGGATCTCCATCGGCAATAAGTTGGAATTCATTATGCACATTGGCATCGGTCAATGTTTGAGAAAAATCTACATGCAAAATAGTGTCGGCGGCCGACAAGTATTGTGAACCGTTATAAATGGCCACTGTGCTGGCATTCAAAGCCGCAATATAAGGAATTCCACTGCTGCGTGGATCTAAAATATAGCTGGCAATCCCGGTCGTGCTGAGTGTTTTTCCAGCACCGGTATTGATAGTGGTCAGTCCTGTGACCCAGAAGTAATAGGTAGTTTCAAACACGCCCTGTAGGTTCAACTGAGCTGTAACTGTGTAGCTGACCGTATCATACGGCGTGCCTGGGCCAGTATAACTGGCAGGTACCACAGAACTGGCTATCCACTGATAAACATTTACAGTGCTACCAGGAAACAGTTGTCCCCAACGACGGCTAGCATATACAATGTCATCTTGATTGGGGTCGATAAATCTGGCATTTGTGGTATCCCACCAAATTTCTCCTACACGTTCTGTTCCCCAAAAATTACCATTGTTGTTGGCAGGACCTGTGTTGTATTGTGCTGGATCTACTGCGCCTATAAAATTGATATTTTGGCGAGCCACACCTAGAATTTTGCCTTGCAATGGATCGATATAGTCAAAGAAATAAGTTTCTGGACTTTCCAAACGGTTATACATGTTGACGCTGTTGATTAGATTTACATCTACTACAGGTTGTTGTTCGTGTATTACCTGCCAGGTTGGCAACTGTTTTATGTTGTTCAATACGCCCATGCGGCCCGAACTGTTATGGTTAGGGCTACCTACTAACAAGGTGCCGGTTGTATAGTTAACGGCTGTTCCCCACTGATCTAAACTGTTGACTTGGCTATCATAAACCTGCTGACCAAATACAAACTGTCCAGGATCGGTGATGCTGTTGGTTGCACTGTTAAGATAGTCAAATGTATACACCGCTCCACTCTGAGTAACGGCTTCAAAGAATGTGGTGCTGTGTTCATCAAAGTAGGTAGTACCGTTGTCAAATATCTCAGCTTCAAACAAGGTTCCACGTGGAGCACCTACCACCAAAGTAGTAGCCGATGTGTCAATGTTTACTGCTGAACCAAAGTGAGCACTGACAGTAGGATACGGGCTAGTAACGGTCTGGGTATAAGCGTAAGTTACAAATCCCAAGGAAGCAAACGCTGTTCCGCTTGTGCCGGGCAAAACTGTGAGCTTGTTGAATTGATCAGCTGCGGCTGTGTTGACCACGTTAATAGTTAAGTAGCCGTTGACGTCAACACTGGCGGTGATATTTGGTATGCCAGCGGCTATAATTGCAGCAGCCAATCCAGCGGCGGTATTATTAGGACTAGCAGGAACTGCCACCGGAGTGTTTTGAATACGAATAGTGTCGCCGGCTGTCAATGAAGGATTAGCAACAGTGCTGGTTATGGTGCCATACACTCGACTTTGATCCAGATTGCGTTGCACTGATCCAGCACCGGCCAATACAGCACCATCGTTTGGTGCACCGGTATAGATGCTACAGTTGTAGGGGCAAATATCAACTGCTGATCCAAAGCCAGCACCTTGTACCGGAGCTTGGGCTACAATTTTTTGCACCTGTGTAAAGATATTGCTTTCGAGTTCAATGATATCGCCTATGGTCAAGGTCACTGACGAATTTAGGATTACATTGTTGCCTGATACTGTAAACTGACCGTTGAGAATCTGCGCCGAGTTGGTTAGATATTGGTTGTTTAATAACACTGCAACAGGGTTTTGGAACCCCGAAGGCAAAGCATAAGTTGTTTGTGTAACATCGTTTACAATATAACGTGTAACACTACGATCAAATACATAGACTGATCCGGCCTGAGGATATGCTACACTGGCCGCGGCCTGACTGGCACCAATTACGATCTGACGACCGTCTGTGGTAGTGCTAATTTGCGATCCAAACTGTGCGGCATTGTCAATTCCAGAAACTGTAATAGCCTGTATT
>Ga0114951_10000988_pt1 | contig 37298 bp, 35 predicted proteins | sample AM7aDNAmetaG_FD_88677 | JGI IMG/M metagenome (GOLD analysis project Ga0114951, IMG submission 88677) | Freshwater microbial communities from Finland to study Microbial Dark Matter (Phase II) - AM7a DNA metaG | ecosystem: Environmental > Aquatic > Freshwater > Lake | place: Finland: Lake Alinen... | reverse complement strand
GCCGGAACTGATTGCCTCCGACTTTACGGTAGAAACGTCTGAGCGCAGTAGCCCTCTCTATCCAGGGCGCCAAGACCATATCTGCCAATGCTGAAAACTCTTCATTATTGTATTTCATAATTGTTATTGTTTTATCAAAAGTGGAAAATTAATTATTTTTTCGCTTATTAAAAACCTTTTGCAGGTAATTTTTTAAACAATTTATTTTCAAAAATGTAAATATATATTTAAAATCATATCTTTGAACATTATTATGGGCTAAAATATTATGGATGTGTATTTTAATGATTTATACAGCAATTTAAGCAGTAATAAATGCGTTTGTATTTTATATAATTTATAATATGTTTTATATATCCCAACATTATAAAAAAGCCATCAAATATTTCTTAATTTCATTTGCCTTTGTGCTTTTAGGAGGTCTTTTAAGCATTTATTCGGCTGATTATATAATCAAGAAAAATGCAAAGGATTTTACATATAACAATGCCGACAGTATTCCTTTCAATCGCGTTGGCGTGGTACTGGGCACTTCAAAATATATCAGAAAAGGAATACCTAATTTGTATTTCAGATATCGTATAAAAGCTGTTTGTGATTTGTATTCAGCACAGAAAATTCAATTTGTTCTGATAAGCGGGGACAATGCATTCAGGTCTTATAACGAACCTAATGATTTTAAAAATGAACTTATAGCTTCCGGCATTCCTGAGAACAAAATATATCTCGATTATGCAGGCTTCAGAACTTACGACTCAATGATACGCGCCAATAAAGTGTTCGGGTTAAATAAATTTACAGTTATTTCTCAGAAATTCCATAACGAAAGAGCTATTTATATAGCTCGTAAGATTGGTCTAGATGTAGTTGGCTTCAATGCTCATGATGTTGAACAATACTATGGTTTCAAAACTAATATGAGAGAGAAATTTGCCCGTGTAAAAGTCTTTATTGATTTCCTTTTCAATATAAAACCTCATTTTCTAGGTCAACCGATTAATATTGAGTAAAACTATTAGTCTGCCGGCAATCCTTGCAGTTATTGGTCACTGGTCACTAGGCATGAGCAGTGGTCACTCAAAAGCCCGTTTTACATTTATCATTATTAAATTTTTGGCAATGATTTTAAAGTTATCATTGTTATCTCAGGCTTAACGCCAATTCTTCCTTTAAAACCAATAAAACCAATACCAGTGTTTACATATAGATATTGTTTTTTATCATTGTATAAACCCATCCATTGTTTGTACTTCCACTGAACAGGGCTGAACGTATAATTTCCCATCTTAAATACCATCTGTCCTCCATGAGTATGTCCTGAAAGGGTCAAGTCAATATTTGTTTTATCCGTTACTTCCTGGTTCCAATGTGAAGGGTCGTGCGATAAAAGTATAGTAAATAAATTCCGGTTAACTCCTTGCATTGCTTTTTTTAAATCTCCGTACTTTTTGAATGGTGGCACTCCCCAGTTATCTACACCTATCAAGGCAATAGAATCATTGCCCGACACAAAATAAGTGTGTTTATTTCGCATCATTTCAAAACCCATCTCCTGTTGAATGCGCACCAGGTCATTCAAATTACAGCTTTTTTCCCTGTCGCTGTACCACAGTCTGTAATCGCCCATATCATGATTGCCTAAGATTGAAAACATTCCATAAGGAGGCGCTAGTTTTTTAAATAGAGATATATAAGGAAGGGCTTCAACGGCCTCATTATTAACCATATCGCCAGTAAACAATATAACGTCAGGCTTTTCGGCAACCAGCAAAGCAATGCAATTTTCAACCAGTTGTTTATCTTTAAAACTGCCAAGATGAAAATCGGAAATCTGCGCTATTTTAAAACCGTTAAATGATTGGGGTAATTTTTCGGAACTTATAGTTATACGTTTTATTTCAAGGTCGTTTTTGCCCCATGCCATGCCGTATATAATATTGCCAAACAGAAAGAGGGCTAATAGAAGTCCGGAATATAAAAAGACTCTTCTGGCTTTGTATAAGGGCATTTTTATTACTTTACGTTTCATTATCCGTTTAATAACAAAAATAAGAAAAACAATAATATCGTCAATGGTTGAAAATACGCTTAATATAATCTTTGGAAATAAATTCAACATGCTTATTGTTGAAATATTGAAAAAACTTCTAACCTTTATGTAGTCTGGAACATTAAGCCATTGATTATAAACATAATACGCAATCGAAGTCATTAATATTAATAAAGAAAGTATCCAATAAAAATATATAAATATTTTACGTCTTTTTTTCTTTTCAATCAATTTAATCAACCCTCTGAAGGCCAGAAACTCAAATATTAAAACAACAACAATAAAAATGACAATCCTATGAATCATAAACTACAAATGGTTAAATTGTTTGCATTATAAATCTCGTTATTCATTAATTAGATTTAACTCTTTATATTCAAAAGGTGTCTGAACATCAGGTATATTGCTGTCATCCTTTAATGAGCTTACCAATCTGCTTACAGTGTACGCCTTAAGTAATTCATCATCAAAAGGTTTTATCATTTCTGTTATTTGATTTTGAGAAAGACTCGAATTCAGCCATTCCTTTTCTTTTTCCTTGGTTAAAATAAAAGGCATACGTTTTTTGGTATTGTGAATATGAGCCATGAGTTTATTGGCAGGTGTTGTTACAATGGAAAAAGTATTTAAAATCTCACCGCTTTCTTTATCAGTCCACTCGCTGTAAATGCCCCCCATAGCCATCAAATTATTGTCTTTCGGAAAAATATAATAAGGATACTTATTTCCACGAATATGCTGCCATTCGTAAAAACCAGAAGATAAAACTAGACATCGTTTGTTGGCCACTGAATATTTAAAGGAGGGTTTACTGAAAAGCGTTTCGCTCTGTGCATTAAGCGTTACTTTTCTTATATTTAAAGCATCATTACGATTTTTTATCCAAAAAGGAACAAGCCCCCAATTATAAAAAGTAATGACGTCTTGGTTTTCTGATGTTATAATGGGCCATTTTAAAAAAGTAAAACCATTGCCATGGTATATGGGCTTAAATACAGTTTTATCTTTAAAACGGGCATCAAACCTGTTTTCTATTGCTGTGGCTACCTGGCTGAGGGCATTATGGAAACACATACATATTTATTTTGTTATTCAAATGTAAAAATAAAAAAGACAGTACAGAAAAATAAAAATCGTAAAAAAATGTTTAATATCATTGTTATCTGGTTATTTCATTTAAAAAAACAGGTTTAATAAATTTTTTAATAAGGTCAATACAAATAATAATGTATAGAACAGTGTTGTTATCCTTTTTGTTATTTACTAATCTATTGTTTTTCAATACAATAGGGCAATGCCAAAAGGTAATAACAAGAAGCGATTCTTTAATATATGCCAATGTATTAAAAGACTGTATTAATAAAATTGTTTATACAAAAGACAGTTGTGTATGGATAATCGCAGGGCACAACAGAGAAAAATTATTAAGAATAAATAACAAAGGTATAATTGAGGATATCGTCGAGAAGTATGGTTTGCATCCAGGAACTTTATTTTCTGACGTTCTTTGTATGAGAAATTCACGCATATTGATCGGAACAAAAAATCGTTATATTTATTTTCTGAGAAATAAAAAAATAACATGGCTTAATGCGGGATATGGCTTAACCGATAGCATTGTTGATAGTTTTGATTATGATAAAAAACTAAAACTTGTCGTTGTTAAAACAGAAAAAGCCAGATTTCTTTTAAAAAACGAGGGTAAAATACGCAATATCAGGTTTACAGAAATAAAAGACACAGTAAGTACTGTTGATGAGATAATTGATTATTTCAAGCAGAATGTGAGAAGACCCTTTCAGAAAAAATTCCTTGGATTGATTACTGGCGTTGATTTTAGCTTTAGAAAAGACAAGTATCTAAATACCAATGAATTAATTCAAGTCAGGAACAAAATATTGCCCGGAGACATTATTTTAAGAAGAAATGATTTATTAGTAACAAATATTGGTATTCCAGGTTTTTGGAAACATTCGGGGATTTATGTCGGAGATTTAGATAAACTTGATGATTTTTTTTCAGGGTTGCAGATGTTGAACGGACAATTGCCCAGTGATTATATCAAAGAAAACTACCCTGATATTTATGAGCATATGAAAAATGAAAAAGACCGGATTATAGAAGCTATTGCCGAAGGTGTTGTTATTGAGCCTATCGAACATATTGCCAATACAGACTATTTAGCTGTTTTGAGAACTCATCTGGAAAAAGAAGATCTCTTTAAATCTTTGCTTACAGCATTTGAATATTTGGGTGCACCCTATGACTATTTGTTCGACTTTAACAACGACAATGAATTGGTTTGTAGTGAGTTGTTATATAATTCTTTCCGTCCTCATCATGACAAAAAGGGGATAACATTCAGAATGGGAATGGTTGAGGGTAAACCTTTTCTGGCGCCTAACGACATTGCAAAGCAATACAGCAAAGAACAGAAAGAAAAAGAACAACAGTTTTCACTGGTGTATTTTTTTGATGCAGAACTTTTCTTAAAAAAAGGTGTATCCGGAACCGAAAGTGAATTCTGCAAGACATGGAAGAGGAAATAGGAAGTGTCTATACTTCGAGTACTCAGTGTGAAATGAGCTACCCTTGTTTTCTTCAGAATTGTAAAAAGCCGTCTAAATATATTTTTGAATTGCAATGTAATTTTATGCCTGTTTTTTTGTAATTTAGCATGTATAAAAAAAGATAAAAATGTCTGGCACAAATAAAAAAACGAAACAGAATCTTGAAATATTTTTACCGGATATGTCAACAACTATAGCGTTGCCTTTTTTTGCGACTCCGGTTTCGGCAGGGTTTCCATCGCCGGCAGAAGACTATACCGATAAATCCATAGATCTTAATAAAGAACTTGTAAAAAATCCTTACGCTACTTTTCTGGCACGTGTTAAAGGCTTTTCGATGAAAGATGCCGGCATAGAGCCTGGCGATATTTTAGTGATAGACAAGTCGCTGGAACCGGAAAACAATAAAATAGCTGTTTGCTTCATTGACGGAGAGTTTATTCTGAAGCGCATTAAGACAGCCAAAGATTGTGTATGGCTGATGCCCGAAAATAACGACTTCAAGGCTATTAAAATTACCGAAGAAAATGATTTTTGTGTATGGGGTATTGTTACTTACGTTATTAAAAAACTATAATTCAGGATATAGAACGCAGATGACACGGATTGTTATGATGAACGCAGATAAAGAATTAGAACGCGGATAACGCGGATTGTTATGATAATTGCGGATAGTTAAATTGAATGAAGGAAAATATGATAAATACAGATAATTATAAATATACCGAAATTACAGAGAAAATTATTGCGGCTTTTTATAAAGTATATAATACGCTGGGCTACGGTTTTTTAGAGAAAGTTTATGAAAACGCATTATTTATTGAGCTTGTTTCAATGGGCTTGTTCGTTGAAAAACAAAAACAGATTATAGTTTATTACGAAGGTGAAGAGGTGGGGCAATATTTTGCTGATTTAAGTGTTGACAACTGTGTCATTCTTGAATTAAAAGCTGCTGAATTTCTTTGCAAAGAACACGAATATCAATTGATTAATTATCTGAGAGCAACAGAAATTGAAGTTGGATTATTATTAAATTTTGGCAAGAAGCCTGAGTTTAAACGTAAAGTTTTTTCAAATAATTTTTAATCATACATAATCATATAAATCAGCGTCATCAGCGTTCTATTAATAAAACAGTACTTATGTTTGGATTGGCAGATTGTAATAACTTTTATGCTTCCTGTGAAAGGGTTTTCGACCCCTCGCTGAGGAACAAGCCTGTGGTTGTCCTTTCTAATAACGATGGTTGTGTCATTGCACGCAGTAACGAAGCCAAAGCCTTAAATATTCCTATGGGAGCCCCTGCCTTTCAGATTGAGAAGTTAATAAAAAAACACAATGTGGCTGTTTTTTCTACCAACTTTACTTTATATGGCGACATGTCCAACAGGGTGATGAATACACTAGCATCTTTTGTTGCCGATTATGAAATCTACTCTATTGACGAAGCTTTTTTAAGCTTCCACGGCTTCGAACACTTCGATTTACCTGCCTATGCGGCTAAAATCGTAAAAACTGTTCATAAAAACACGGGCATACCACTGAGTCTGGGCATTGCACCTACTAAAACGCTTGCCAAAATAGCCAACAAAATAGCCAAGAAGAACGGGGAATATTTTTGTATTTTAAATACTGAAGCTGACATCATTCAATCTTTAAAAATAACAGCTATTGAAGATGTATGGGGCATAGGAAGGCGTTACGCAGTATTTCTCCGGAAGCACAATATTCAGACAGCTTATGATTTCACACAGATGTCGGAAGCATGGGTCAGAACCAATATGACTGTAGTAGGACAGCGCATACTTAAGGAGTTGAAAGGCATTCCCTGTTACACGCTTGAAACTGATATTCCCGCAAAAAAAAACATCTGCACTGCCCGTAGCTTTGGTAAGATGCTCACTACACTTCCCGAAATAGAAGAAGCCGTTTCTAATTTTACTGCACGATGTTGCGAGAAACTGCGCAGGCAGAAAAGCAGTGCCAGTGCTGTGATGGTTTTTATACATACTAATCAGCACCGCAAAGATTTGCCTCAATATGCTAAAAATATTGTTGTTCAACTACCACAGGCTACAAATTACACCCCCGAATTAATAAAACATACCATTGCCGGGCTGAGACGTATTTTTAAGAAAGGCTACAGCTACAAAAAAGCCGGTGTTATTGTTATAGAACTTGTTCCCGAAAGCAGTGTGCAAGGCAATCTGTTTTACAATGTGAATAACGACAAGACACAAAAGCTGATGCATACTGTTGATGAGCTTAATACCAAGTATGGTCGCGACCATGTGCGGTTTTCCACACAAGGCTATGGTAAAGCATGGAAGCTGCGACAAGAAAAACTCTCGCCATGCTATACTACCAAGATGGACGATTTATTAGATATTAAGTAAAAACTTAAGAAACATAAATTTTTCACCATGAAAATATATTACTTAAAAAGAACATTAGGGTTGCTGTCATTCTTCTTAATATTCACAATCATTGCATGCAGCCATAAAAACAAAGAACTCTCGCAAAGAGACTCAGATATTCTGCAAAAATATCTTGATGAAAAAGTTATACAACCTATAAATGACGGTAAGGTTTTCAGTGCGCATAAACTATTTAAAAAAGAAGATGACACGCTTTATATCTGGGCTTACATGCAGGAGTATTACAAGAAAGATGGCAAAATTGAATTAGGCATTGGATGGTCAGTTCCGATGGAAATAAGTATTAGAGACACGCTTTCAGAGGTGACTATTAAAAAAATCTTTATACCTGGTGATGGTGACAGATATGCAAAAGACATCAAGAAAAGCTTCCCTGACGACATACAACAGCAGGTTCTTGATTTTCCGGGAACACCGGAAGTTAAAGATTTAGGAAATTCATGCAAAGAAAGAGCAGAAAAGTTCTATAAATGAGATAAGAAGTGTGGAGTGCCTAGAGTGTGGAGTGCCTAGAGTTATAATAAACATTGATGGTTTGAACTTGTTAACTAACAAAAAACATTTCCGATATTTAAAATTATTAATCAAAAAAAGGGGGTTAAAAGGAAAAGTTAGGGAGAGAAGAAAAATAATTAATTATTTTTATCATATTCGTTGTTTTTCAATCCCGTTAGGGATTTTATGTGGGTAGGCTATTGCGCCGGCAAATTTTCCGTCGCGTAGTGACGGGACAAAAACAATCATTGTTATATATATTGTTTCATACCTACGGCATGCTATAAATTTCGTTTCCCTGGATTTATTACCAACTTATTGTCCCTAAAGGGCATACATTATAAAACCTAACTTTCCCGCTTAATCCAAAAAGGAGAATAAAAGTGATTAGCATTTTTTACATCGCTGGCTCCAACTCCACACTCCACACTCCAGGCACTCCAAACTATATTAATACGCTCTGACCTCGTTTCCCTTAATATAATTGATAAAAGCAGTATTCACCACTTTGTTTCCTCCCGGGGTAGGGTAATTGCCTGTAAAGTACCAGTCGCCTTTATGATCAGGACAAGCATCATGCAGGTCTTCAATAGTCTGGAAAATAATCTTAACCTGTGCTTTAATTGATTTAGAAGTAACCATTTGCGCTATTTTCTCTGATATTTGGCTTGTCTTGAGGGCATCGTAAATTTCTTTAACAGGATTCACCATTTCATAAACAGGGTCATTTTCCTGCATTTTACACTTACGGTAAACCTCGTTGATGATATGTTCCTGTCTTGTTTCTTTAAGAAGTTCAATAGCAGCTTTAAAAGCTATAAAATCGCCAAGTTTGGCCATGTCAATACCATAACAATCGGGATAGCGAATCTGGGGTGCAGAAGAAGCAATAATTATCGACTTTGGATTAAGACGGTCAAGCATCTTTATAATACTTTGTTTTAATGTGGTACCACGTACTATTGAATCGTCAATGACTACGAGGTTATCAACATCATCCCTAATGATACCGTATGTAACATCATAGACATGAGCCACCAGATCGTCTCTCTGAGAATCTTCTGTTATAAAAGTACGCAATTTGGCATCTTTTACAGCTACTTTTTCAAAACGCACTTTCTTTTTAAGAATCTCATCTATTTTGTCTGAAGTAAGGTCGTGTGCTTGATTTAAGAGTAAATCTTTTTTTACTCCGTTTAAAAAATTGTTTAATTCGTCAATCATTCCATAAAACGCAGTGGCTGCAGTGTTTGGGATATACGAAAAAACAGTATTGTCCAGGTCGTAGTTTATTGCTTTAAGAATTGCAGGTGTCAATAAGCGTCCAAGCATCTTTCTTTCCTTGTAAATATCAACATCAGTACCCCTCGAGAAATAAATTCTTTCGAACGAACAGGGTGTAACCTTTTCTGGCGTATGACAGGCATATTCTCTGAAGCTTCCGTTTTTTCTTATAATGAGAGCATTACCAGGTCTGATTTCATCTATTTGATTCACACTAACATTGAAAACCGTTTGAATGACAGGTCTTTCAGAAGCAACTACGACTACTTCGTCATCGTAGTAATAATATGCAGGCCTTATACCGTGTGGGTCTCTTAAAACAAAAGCATCGCCATGCCCCAGCATCCCTGCAATCACATACCCTCCATCCCAATTTTGTGACGCTTGTATAAGAATTTTCTGGATGTCAATATTTTCTGCAATCAGGGGAGAGATTTCTTTTTTAGAATACCCTTGCTTTCGATACATCTGATACAATTCTTCGTTTTCATCATCTATATAACGCCCTATTTTCTCTAGAATAGTTACGGTATCAGATGTTTCTATGGGATGTTGTCCTATGTCAACAAGTCTTTCAAAAAGCTCATTGACATTAGTCAGATTAAAATTACCGGCAATAACAAGATTTTTCGACATCCAATAATTTTCTCTTATGAAAGGGTGACAGTTTTCAATTTTATTTTTGCCGAAGGTTCCATAACGTAAATGTCCCAAGAAAAGCTCTCCTGCAAATTCACTGTTTACTTTAAGCCAGTTGACATCTCTTAATCTGTCAGGTCTGTCACCAACCACATCTTTGATCTGTTTGTAAACAGTATCGAAAATATCTTTGATAGGGGTATTAGAGTTTGAACGGATGCGGTTCATGTACTTCTGACCAGGCTGCATATCGAATTTTATTGATGCCATGCCAGCTCCGTCCTGTCCTCTGTTGTGCTGTTTTTCCATAAGCAAGTACAGCTTATTCAAACCATAAAGGGAAGTGCCATATTTAGAAAGGTAATACTCTAAAGGCTTTAAAAGCCTTATCATTGCTATACCACATTCATGTTTGATTGGACTACTCATGTTTACTAATCTTTCTTTTTTAATTAACTTTCATTTGTGACTGAAGACCAAAGCCGGAAGCCGGAACAGACTTCCAACAGTTTTTTCTATTTTTTTCCACAATCACATTTTTCACATTCTTCCAAGGTCAGGAAAGGTACTACACCATTGCAACCACCATAAATAAACTCTTTGCATTTGCCTTCTTTTTTATCGTAATAGTATCTTGGCAAGTATGCCTTACATGTTCCTGGATCAGGGATTAAATCACATTTACTCTTACAACCTGTTTCTGTTTTTTTTGTTTCTTCTTTTTCGGGTTTCTTCTTTTGGCAGCATTTACAACTGTTCAGGCAAAAACCTGCAAGGAAAAATAATACAACTAATAGTGATTTTGAAAAAGCTGGTTTCATAATATTTATGTTTTTATAAGACCTTATTCGCTCACAAATCGGATTACAAGTTTACCATTTTTTTCTTGAACTATATTAATTTATAACAATTAATTTTAAACCTGTTTAAGAAATTTGATTTTTAATAAAATAGCTACAGATTATTCACAATAATAATCTGTGTAATCAGTGGCAATATTTTCCTTATTTTCTTAGAACGAAGGGCAGTTAATACTTCTGTATTTCTGTTTTGGACTGGCTTTTTTAACATCATAGAATTTAGAATCGGCATCTATTTCGAAAATTAATTCTTTTTTAATTGTTTTTCCAGGTTCAAGGTTCAATTTCCACGATACTTCTCCTATTTGCTCGTTCAAAAGGCCACCCGACAATTGTTTGATGTCAACTTCTGCTGATTTGGTTTGTGAAATAGGCACCTGGTCGTAAAGGCAAAAATTTACCGGATAAAGATTATTATTGCGGATTTCATATTCAAAGGCTATTTTGTTTTTACCTTTTTTTAAAGTGCTCGATTCTCTATTGTAAACCATATTGGCTATTTCTTTTCTGGTAATGTAAACACTGTTATCTTTCCCAATAGTTAAAGTGAGTGTATCCGAAAACTCACTGAATTTTATCAGGGCTTTACCAATATCGTTGTTTTTAACGGTTATATTGGCCACACCATCAACCAAACCGATGGTATCCCATTTTGTAACCTGGGCCACCAGATATGGCTCAGGATCAACGCTTGGATAAGCATAATAGAAAAATGAACAGGGAAGGGTACTGCTTAATATTGGAAAAGAAAAAATAGTACTGTTAGACTTGATGGCATATTTGCCATTAAGCGTTCTTAATTTAATGAACGATGGAATATTTATTTGCTGATATGAAATCCCTTCCAGTTGTGCTATCTGTTGCTGTGCTTCCTGATAGTTATCATTCACTGGCGTGTAGTTATTACGGGTATCACTATACGAAGAAAGTGTCCATGGTTCAGTAGGCTTAGGCAGTTGGGCAGGAGATTCCAGCGGAAAAGAAGAAGATAAGTTTATCTTTATGTTGTTCCAGTTCTCACCTGTCTGACTCATCACTTTTGCAATATATTTCAGTTCAATGGTTTTTGCCGACATGTCTTTTACTGTAATTTCATAACCGGGGCTCCAACCTATGCCACCCACAATATATTGCATATTAATAGTACTGTTAATGTCTTTTTCGACGGAAACCAGAACTTTTAAGATAGCCGACTGTTCTGTTTCAAGCTGAGTATCCTCTAATGCCTTAGCTTCAGCTAATCTTTTTTCAATATCTCTCAGATTTTTTTTAATATCAATTGTTTTATCAGAATAAAAAGCCAACATTTTTTCTAATGCAGGAACTTCTTTAATAAAGCCGGCTTCTTTGTACTTTAATTCTAACAACTGCAATTGATTTTCTAAAGCTTCCTTTCTGTCTAAAAGTTCTTTATACTCTTCATTGGTTAGTTTTTTAACAAGAACTGTATTCAGTATTGATACATCTTTATTGTTTATTTTAAGTGTATTCAATAATATTTTTGATGAGATATTTTTAAAAACGAGTTCATGAACTCCCTGCTTTAGCTGAACGTCTGCTTTCCTGTTGACAAGTGCCCCTGAATGATATATGGTTACCTCATCAACATTTGAAGGAAGCTCAACTTCGACAGCTGATGATACTTTAAAAATTAAAGATAAAGCTAAAATAAAAATTGTTTTTTTCATGGGTATAGTTACTTTATTGGGTGAATAAATAAATAGATATGTCTAAAGATTAATAAAACCAATTTTAATCCAACAAATATAATTGATTTATGAATATTTAAACTATATTTGTTTAAACAAAAAACATATTATATGCGGTTTCATCTTTTAATAATTGTTCTGACCTCTTTTCTGTTAAATAATATTACTTATTCACAAACTATTGATAAAGACTTCTGGGATGGTACTGTTTATTTTAAAATCAAAGACCATCAACCGCAAACCCTGCACGGATGGGAATTGGCAAAAGATGGTTATGAAAATTTGTCCGGAACTCCGGAAATTTATAATTTAGCCCGGACTTATGGATTTACTGATATAGAGAAACGCTTTCGCACACCTGCTTTACAGAATATATATAAAGTTCATTTTTCTGAAATTAGTAAAATAAACTATCTGATACGTGATTTAAACAACTTATCTTACATTGCTTATGCCTGTAAATCTCCTATTTACAAGCTTTCCCTGACACCCAACGACGTTAATTCCAACCAGTGGTATATGAACCTGATTCAGGCTTATAATGCATGGAATATAACAACAGGTAATGCTTTAGTGAAGGTAGCCATCGTTGATGATGAGGTTAAAATATCGCACCCCGATTTAACAAGTATAATTTATACTAATCCTCTTGAAACCTTGGATGGTACAGATAATGACGGCAACGGCTATATCGACGATATTCAGGGTTGGGATGTCTCTGATAATGATAATAATCCCGAACCTCCTGCCAGCCATTGGATGTATTCATTTTCTGATTTAATTTTTTCGCATGGCACTCATTGTGCGGGCATAGCAGGAGCAGCAACAAACAACGGTATAGGTGTTGCCTCAATAGGTTATGGCATCAGCATAATTCCTGTTAAATGTGCAAAAGACAACTCTTCTTTACCTTTAGCTCTGGATGCAGGACCCGAAGGCATAGACTATGCCATCGCTGCAAAAGCAGACATCATCAGCCTTTCCTGGGGTAGTGCCACTATAGATTCTGTAACAGAAGATGCTGTTAATGCTGCTTTAGCACATGATATTATTGTTGTGGCAGCTGCCGGTAATAATAGTGACACAACGTTAATGTACCCTGCCAGTACAGATGGGGTAATTAGTGTTGGCTCCGTTGGAAAAAACGACATTATATCCAGCTTTTCACAACGTAACCACAAAGTAACTCTTATGGCACCGGGTGATTCTATATGGAGTTGTATGAGAAAAAACAATGGCTACATGTATCTTGATGGCACTTCTATGGCTTGCCCGATGGTAGCCGGTCTGATAGGACTTATGAAATCGCTTGATACCTCTTTTACAACTAATCAGATTAAAACCTGTCTGATAGCAGGCTGCGATAATATTGATGCCATTAATCCGTCAACAGTAAATATGATGGGCGCTGGTAGAATTAACGCCTTTAAATCCCTTTCGTGCCTGCAAAACATACTTTATGTGAAGGAAAACACCCTCACCAACAAGTTATATTGCTTTCCCAATCCGGCCAGCGATAAACTTTTCATTTCTTATGACAACCAGGAACATTACACCCACTTGGAAATTATAGATTTAATGGGACGCTTGTTAAAAACAATACCGCTTATTTCAGGTGTCAACAATACAGAAGTTAACATCAGCTCACTGAGTGCGGGTGTTTATTTGCTGAGTTTGAATAAAAACAACAGCAGGATGGTTACCCAAAAACTTATTGTTTACTAGTAGTCATGGCTTCACCTAATGTGAAGCCATGACTGCATAATCATTTTTTATGCGCATATTATTTTACTGTTGCGGTTCGGAAAATCTTGGGGTTGAGGCTCTTTCAGCTTACCTTAAGGATGCGGGACATGAAATAGAATTGCTTTTCGATCCTCAGCTTGGCAACAACTTTTATTTCAATATGCCATGGCTTAATACACTAATCGGGAAAAAATCACTTCTAAAGAAGGCAAAAGCATTTCAACCGGAACTGATTGCGGTAAGTTTTTTAACCAATCAGTTTATGGCGGTGAAGGAATTTATGGGTTATATTAAAAAAGAAATAAGCGTACCTGTGGTTGCAGGAGGCTTTCATGCCACCTCACTTCCCGAAGAGCTTATCAAAGAAGATTGGGTGGATATTATTTGCATTGGAGAAGGGGAAGAAGCTTTAGCAGAACTGGCACAAAAGCTTAGCAAAAAAGAAAATATTAATAGTATCAATAACCTATGGGTAAAAAGTGCCGATGGTAAAATTTTTAAAAATCAGGTTCGCCCTCTGATAAGGGATTTAAAAAACCTTCCATTGCCTGACAAAAGCATATTTAACAATTACAGTATGTTGTCCAAAAGACTTATGGTGATGACTTCACGCGGATGTCCCTATAAGTGCTCCTATTGCATAAACAGCTTCAGAGATAAAATATACGAAAATGAAAAATATCTGCGCAGAAAAGAAGTAAAGACTACAATAGAAGAGCTGCTTCACTATAAAGAAGCGTATAAGCCCAAATTCATTCAGTTTTACGACGATGTATTTTCTTATGATAAAGAATGGCTTGAAGAGTTCAGCCTAAGCTATCCTCAAAAGATTGGATTGCCCTTCGAATGTTACATCACTCCTACTAATGCCAATGAAGAAATAATAAAGCTTTTAAAAAAATGTGGGTGTGTATCAGTTATAATGGGGGTGCAATCGGGAAGTGAGAAAGTGCGTTCAAAACTACTGAACAGGCATTACAGTAATGAAAAAGTAATTGAGGCAGCCCGGATTGTAAAAAAACACAAGATAAAGCTTATAACTGAATTTATTTTTGGTTTTCCTGAAGATGATTATAACAGCATGATTGCCGCTTATGAGCTCAACGACAAGCTTAATGCCGATTATACAGGAAGTTTTATCTTTTACCCTTTTGCACAAACACAACTGGCAGATTATTGTCTTGAAAATGGCTTTTTATCTGTCGCAAATTTTGAAAACATAAAGCGTGGCATAAGCTCTATGCACCACCTCAACTCCATGATTGACAATATTGATAAAGAATTGGTTTATAAGTTTTATGCCCTTTTGCCCTTGTATAATAAATGTAATAAATTTTTTAAAAGATTTTTAGTTAAACAACTGCAAAAACAATATGGATTGAGGCATAAGATAATAAATTTAATATCAATTCCGCTGTTGGACATCAGCTACGTTTTTAACAAAATTACTGGTATCCCTCACATTATTTTGAAATCAAAAAAATACATTTCAGCAAAATAATTTAAAAATTAATAATACATTTGCTGTAAATAATGGAAAAGTGTAGTAACATAAAAACACATCAAACGCCCAATATTCCATCTTTCCATTATTCCATTATTAAATTTGTAAACCAGCTCTAATTTAACAAAGATGCCCATAAAAACTGCTGTTATTGGATTTGGCTATTGGGGACCCAACCTGGCAAGGAACGTATTTCAGAGTTCTTCGATGAAGATGGAAGTTATTTGTGATATCAGCCAGTCAAGATTGGACAAGGCCTATAAATTACATCCATCGGTAAAACTAACAACAGATTTTAATACTGTTATAGATGACAAAAGAATAGAAGCCGTTTTCATAGCAACGCCCGTAAATACACATTATGAATTGGCTAAAAAAGCTCTTCTTAACGGCAAGCACGTTTTGTTGGAAAAACCAATGACAGGCTCTTTTAAAGAAGCCAGAGAACTAGTGGAAATTGCTAATAAAATGAAAAAAGTTCTTTTGGTAAACCATATCTTTCTGTATAACGGAGCCATAAGAAAAATAAAGGAAATTGTTGATAAAAAAGACTTGGGAGATATTAAATATATTGATTCAACAAGAATAAATCTGGGCATGTTTCAGCAGGATATCAATGTGTTATGGGACCTTGCTTCGCACGACATTGCTATTGTTAATTACCTTATTGAAGAACGCCCCCGGTACGTTCAGGCTATTGGCAAAAACCATTACCATCCTGATATAGAGAATATTGCATTTCTTATATTACATTATAATTCAGGCCTTATAGCGCATTTTAATTGTTCCTGGTCATCGCCTGTAAAAATAAGACAGATGCTTATCGGAGGACTGAAGAAAAAAATTGTTTTTAATGATATAGAACCTTCAGATAAAATAAAGGTGTATGACAGCGGGATGACCTTTAAAACGCTTAAAGATAAACAAAAAGTACTTGTTGATTACCGGGTTGGGAACATCACTATACCTAAGTTTTCAATAGATGAACCCTTGACTTTAGTTATTGAAGACTTCACAAAAGCTGTCAGGATGAATAAGAAGCCGCTTAGTGACGGAAAGGCAGGGTTAGAAGTTGTAAAAATTCTGGACCTGGCACAGAAATCAATAAAGCAAAATGGCAAGTTAATGCTGTATAAATAAACCGTGGGGTCTAAAAATTCAGGAATTATGGAATGTTGGAAAATTGGAAAATTGGGAGAACCCGCATCTTTCCATTATTGGGTCACCGAGTATTGTCGAAATGACATCTTTCCAATAATGCAAGATAATAGCACAATTCGTATATATAGAACCCTCCAAACCTAAGTTAAAATGAGCCCTCATCAATCATGGAGTATTATTGTTTTTGCTTTTAATGAAGAGGGCAGTATACTTGGCATATTAGAAAAAGCTTATGATATTATTAATAAAGTATCACCTGAGGGCGGTGAACTCATCATTGTTGATGATGGCAGTACGGACAAAACCCCATCATTAATTAAAGAATTTTTGCAAAATAAAAGCAATATTATTACAGTCACTCACCGAAAAAACAAAGGAATAGGTCCTGCGCTTACATCAGGCTATAAGATTGCCAGCAAAGAAAATGTGTGTGCTATTCCCGGCGACGGGCAATTCAACCCTTATGAGTTAATCCCTTTTGCAACTATCCCTGAACATACCATCGTCTCATTTTACCGTCAGAAAAAGACACTGTATTCGCCTTTCCGGAAACTGTTAACTTATTGCAACCGTTTTTTAAACAGGTGCATACTTGGTATTACTATCAGAGATGTTAACTGGATAAAAGTTTACAAAAACGAAGACTTAAAAAAAACAAACCTTGCCATTACCAGTTCTCTTGTTGAAAGCGAAATATGTGCAAAGATGCTCCTGAAAAACCATCAGCTTATTGAGGTAAAGTCAGACTATGGTGTTAGATTATCAGGTAAACCTAAAGGGGCTTCTTATAAAATCATTAAAAAAGCCCTAAGTGATGTATTTATCCTTTATTGCGAAATAAGACGATATAAAAAGAAAGTGCCTACACTTCGAGTACCTCAGTGTAAAATGTGAGCTAAAGTGCCTAAAATGCCTAAAGTTAGAGGACTCTATGCACTCCACACTGCCGGTAGGCAGGCACACTTCCTACACAAACCTTTTATTCACCATATCCCAGTTCACAATTGTCCAAAAATCCTTTATATAATCAGGTCTTCTGTTTTGGAAATCCAGATAGTACGCATGTTCCCAGACATCAATTGTTAACAGTGGTTTGAAGCCTTTACGCATAGGGTTGCCGGCATTACTTTCCTGAATAATTTCAAGTTTAGTCCCGTTCTTAACCAGCCATGCCCATCCTGAACCAAACAAAGTAGCTGCTGCTGCTGAAAACTTTTCTTTAAACGTATCAAATGAACCGAATTGTTCATTAATAGCCTGAAGGATAGCTCCTGAAGGTTGGGTTTTATGTTGCGGACATAAAGACTCCCAGTAAAAAGTATGGTTCCACACCTGTGCTGCATTATTATACATGCCCCCTTCCGCTTTCGTCACTAATTCATCCAGGGTTGCATTTTCAAAGGAAGTACCAATGATCAGGTTGTTAAGGTTGTTAACATAAGTCTGATGGTGTTTGCCATAATGAAATTCAATGGTTCTACTGCTTATCACAGGTTCCAAAGCATTGTTTGCATAAGGTAATTCGGGTAGTTTAAATGTTGTCATAATTATAATTAATTTATTTTTGTATTATTAGTTTCTGTTTTTCTGTTCCTTCCTGGGATTTGATTTCAACCATATAAATTCCGTTACTTAAATCTCCTATATTAATTTGTTGCCTGCCTGACCGGTAATCAGGTTTATTTTGTTTCAACGTTTCTGTCCTGACTAATACCCCTTTTGCGTTATAAATATTTAATATCAAATCTTCTTTGTTTGTGTTGTTAATACTCAAATTAACAATGTCAGAAGCAGGATTGGGATATAAATTAAATAAAGCGTTTTTGACAGTTAGGTCAGGTACAGAACTAACAAGAGTATCAAAATTTAAATTATCAACATAAAGTACTGAGTTGCCATGAGGAATTTTTTCCGGGGGAGGACCAATAGCATTATAGGAAGCAAGCAAAATAGCACCACTGTCAGCAGAAGAATAGCTTGAAATTGGAATATTAAAAGATGTCCAGTTAGGTACAGAAGCCGTTGTTGTTAATTGACCCCAGGAAACAAATGACCCTCCTTGAAATAATCGTATTGCAATGAGCATTGTATCACCGTTTTGCGGTTCATATTTATAATACCCTGTTAAACTTGTCGGATGTCCTATAATTTTAAAATATTGACAAGGTCCGGCAAGCAGCGAATCATAATTGTTTTGTAATGTAATCCCCAATGCATCATTACCAGGCAAAAGAGAAGTTTTACTTTCTAATCTGATGGAATAACTTCCGATAGAAACCGGGTAATGGTCTGTTGATCTTGTTACAGGATAAAAAGCCCCACTGGCAAAAGCGTTTGGCGTCACATAACCCTGTGGCTCCCAATAATTTCCCATATTACTCCATTGCTCAAATCCTTTATTGGGGATCTGTGCATTTGCAGTGATTATCATTGCCATTAAAATTGTCAGACTAATTATTATTTTTTTCATTCTTTTTATCAGAGATTATAGTGCTGACTCCGCACTTTTTAAATTGTTTTTTATACAAAAATAATTTATTTCATTTTAAAATAATAATTTTGCAACAAAATAATATTATCGTTTTATTGTTTTGTTAATATCATTAATTTTAAAAGTTTACGAAAATGGACGAAATTCAAAATTCAAATAAAAGTGTTAAGAAAAATAGAAATTTATACCTTGGTATAATTATTTTTCTTTTTTTAGTAATAATTGTGCTTGTATGGCAGCTGTTGGTAACAAGAGCTAAGGTGGATTATATCTTCGTTGAGAAAACAGAAGTAGAAAAGAAGAATTTCGATATGCAGGTAGAGTTGGATTCTATTGTTAAGGGATACAATGCTGTTAAAAATCAATACGATAGTGTTATAGTAGAAAAAGACAGTGTAATTCAGGCCAATGCTCAGGAAATTCAGAAATTAATTGCTTCCCAGGCCGACTACAGAAAGATTAAAAAACAGTTAGACCATTTAAGAAACATTACCCAGAATTATGTTTTACAAATTGACAGTCTGTATAAGGCTAATGTAGTTCTGAAAGATGAGAATGTAAGGATACAAGGCAATTACGAAAAAGCAAAAGAGGAAACAAAAGTTTTGGCTAAAGATAAGGAAGAGCTAAAGACTAAAGTAGAGATGGCATCAACGCTCAAGGCGTACCAGTCATTTGCTCAGGCTATACGTATGAAAGGAGAAAAAGAAGAGTTAACTGACAAAGCCAGACGTGCTCAGAAAATTAAAGTTTGCTTTACCATCAGCGAAAACCTTATTGTACCTGCCGGACCAAAATATGTATATGCCCGTATTGCAGGACCTGATAATATTATCCTCGTACAGGGTAAGGGTGATGAATATTCTTTTGATAACAAAGGTTCAAAGCTTCAATATTCCATTAAAAAACAAATAAACTACCGCAACAAAGCAGAAACAGTATGCCTTTACTGGGATAAAACGGCAGACTTTGTACCCGGCACTTATAACATATCTCTTTTTGCTGACGATTATGAAATCGGGTCAACTGTTCTGGAACTGAAATAGAGGAAGTGCCTACACTTCGATAAACACTCAGTGTAAAAAGTACTTAAAGTGCCTAAAATGCCTAAAGTTTGAAGACTGGAGGCGGTGGGGTAAGTTTGAAGTGTCTACACTTCGATACACTCACTTCTATATACTCAGTGCATCGCAGTGCCTAAAGTACTTAAAGTGCCTAAAGTTTGAAGACTGGAGGCGAAAAGCAATAAAGGGGATAAGATATTGATTATTGAATAATGACTACCTAACGGTAGTTATAATTAACGGATGATGATTTTAGAAGTTAATACCGTTTAATAAACTTCTGCCTCATGATGTTTTTTTCTGTTAATGCTTCAAGGATGTAAACCCCGGTTGGTAAACGTGAAATATTTATTTTTGATTCCTCGCTTAAAATCATTGAAGTACTTATTAATTCTCCAAGCAGATTATAAATTACAACTTTTGCATCTGAGGTTTTTTGAGTAAACTTTAAAGACAGATAATCTGATGCAGGGTTTGGAAATATTTTTATTTCATAATTTTTTTTATTTATTGCAACAGGTAAATTACATAATAAAGAATCTGTAGACACGCATACTTCATCAAGATAGTAATAGGATGCTTTTAAATAATTAGAATTAATAATAGTAGTATCTGTATTTTGAGCATTATAAAAATCACCTATCAAAATATATTGATAAGCAGAATCAGCAATAATACTTCCTTTTATAATAGTCCAATTTTGCGAATCAGTTATAATAGAAGTATCCTTAATATGAGCAAAATTATTTGTAGGTATACAAAATTTAGTAGGATCATATGGGGCGAAAACCTGAAATGAAATGGTGGAAAATAATAATCCTATATTATTTGTTGCTATACCAACTCCAAATCCACCCGAAAAAATTACTTTAAAAGAAATAAAATATTTTTGTCCAATTTGTAATGAGTTTATTAATTGACACCCTAGATATTCTTTATAACAATTAGGAGGAGGTTCTGTAAAGCCAAAAGCATAAAATCCGCAATATGCTCTTCCATCAGCAGCTTGCTGATACCCAAAACAATTGATTGGAATACCAAAGGAATTTGTACTATCGCACGCATTGAAATAGTCGGGTGTAGCACTACATGAATACCAATCTGTAGGTAACATAAAATAACTGTTTGGGCAAACAGTATAGTCTTCAAAACTCGGATTAGGTACTAAATTCTGTGCAAATATTATTTGTGGAATGTAAACAAATAAAAAGAGTAAAAGTTTTTTCATAAGCACTTTTAATAAATAATATACGAATGATGCCTGAGAAAAGGGATTCCTTCTTTAATTAACAGCATTTTTACACTGAAACAGTTTCTAAAAATATTAATAATTATTTATTCTATAAATATAAATAAAATAATGATAAGCAGCAAGAATAAGTAGAAATATTTTTTTATGATTTATGTGTTAATATATGGTTACATGTAATATATTTGTAAAAAATATTCTTATTATGGCAAAGGCAAAAAAGTATAAAACAGCATTGGTTCTAAGCGGTGGCGGAGCCAGAGGGCTTGCCCACCTTGGCGTAATAAAAGCGTTAAACGAAAAAGACATTTTCCCTGATGTTATTGCAGGGGCAAGTGCCGGCGCTTTAGTAGCCACACTTTATGCGGATGGCTATACCCCCGACGAAATTATGGCTTTTTTTAAAGAAAAAGAACTCCTTAAATACGTCGAAATTATAATACCCAAAACAAGTCTTGTTAAAATGACAGGTATTATTAAAATGTTAAATAAATATTTAAGGGCAAAAACTTTTGAAGAACTTAAAATCCCCGTTTTTATAGCAGCCAGCAATATAAGCAAAGGACAAATAGAATATTTCTCTCAGGGCGAACTCCTTAAGCCTCTTGTTGCTTCAGCCAGTATCCCTGTGCTTTTCAACCCTGTTAAAATAAACGATGACTATTATGTTGATGGTGGTTTGTTGGACAACTTCCCTATAAAAGCCATTGAAAAAGATGCCGAAAAAATTATTGGCGTAGATGTATGTCCCATCAGTTATCAAGACAAATTTACAAGTATTAAAAGTGTAGCTATCCGTTCTTTCTATCTTGCAATCAATAGAGATGTTGTAGTAGAATCACAACTATGCGACCTTTTTATTGCTTCAGATAAACTAAGCCAATATGGAATCCTTGATGTGAAGAAAAATGAAGAAATATTTAAGTTGGGTTACACTGAAGCCAAAAAAGCACTGAAAACATATAATACTTCACTGCTGACAGATTAAATATTTACAAAACCTTTTGTATCTTAAATATAATTATTAATTTCGTTCCCAATATAAACAAAAACTAACAGCTTAATTATTAAGCATTTAAATATATAAATATTATGACTAACAAGAAAAAATTTATCACTTGTAATGGAAATCATGCGGCAGCACATATAGCTTATATGTTCAGCGAAGTAGCTGCAATTTATCCTATTACACCTTCATCGGACATGGCAGAATACGTTGATGAGTGGGCTGCTCACGGAGAGAAAAACATTTTCGGCGAAACAGTAAAAGTTGTTGAGATGCAGTCTGAGGGAGGCGCCTCAGGTGCTGTTCATGGCTCATTGCAGTCAGGCGCACTTACTTCTACATATACCGCTTCTCAAGGTTTATTGCTGATGATACCTAACATGTACAAAATTGCAGGTGAGTTATTACCCGGTGTTTTTCATGTATCTGCAAGAAGTTTAGCTGCACAGGCTTTATCTATATTTGGCGACCATAGTGATGTCATGAGTACACGTCAGACCGGCTTTGCAATGCTGGCATCAGGTAGTGTCCAGGAAATTATGGACATAGCAGGAGTGGCACATTTAACAGCCATTAAGTCAAGAGTTCCTTTCCTTCATTTTTTCGACGGTTTCCGCACATCTCACGAGATGCAGAAAATAGAAGAGATGCAAATGGAAGATCTTGAAAAATTATTGGATTACAAAGCATTACAGGCTTTTCGCGACAGGGCATTAAACCCCGAAAATCCTGTCACCAGAGGTACTGCACAAAATCCAGACATTTATTTCCAGACACGCGAAGTTGCCAATAAATTCTACGATGCAGTTCCCGACATGGTTGAAGATTACATGCAAGAAATAACCAAAATAACAGGAAGAGAATACCACCCGTTTACTTATTATGGTGACACCAATGCAGAAAACATCATCATTGCCATGGGCTCAATTACAGATACAATAAAAGAAGTAATTGATTACAAAGCTGCTCAAGGCGAGAAATTAGGACTTATTTGTGTTCATTTATACAGACCATTTTCTAAAAAGTACTTCTTAAAAGTATTACCCAAATCAGTAAAGAAAATATCTGTATTAGACAGAACTAAAGAACCCGGCGCTAATGGTGATCCTTTATACATGGATGTAGTTGAAATTTTTAAAGGCGATAAAAATGCACCTCTCATTGTAGGAGGACGTTATGGCTTAAGCTCAAAAGATACTACACCCTCTCACATGATTGCTGTCTATGAAAACCTTAAATTAGACAATCCTAAAAATCAGTTCACTGTCGGTATCGTTGACGATGTCACGCACCTTTCATTGCCTCTTTTACCAGAGGTGAACGTATCTCCAAAAGGTAATTATGCTGCTAAATTTTATGGCATTGGTGGTGATGGTACTGTAGGCGCAAATAAAAATTCAATCGAAATTATTGGTGAAAAGACAGACAAATACGCTCAGGCTTATTTCGCTTACGATTCTAAAAAATCTGGTGGTATCACAGTATCACACTTACGTTTCGGCGATAGTCCCATTAAATCTCCTTACCTTGTTAATATATCCGACTTCGTAGCTTGTCATGTGCCTTCATATTTAAACAAATATGACTTGCTTAAAGGACTTAAAAAGGGCGGAACTTTCCTGCTCAACAGTATCTGGAATGAAGAAGAAGTAAAAACCAAGTTGCCAAACAGCATGAAAAAATACATGGCTGAAAATGACATTAAGTTTTACATTATCAACGCTACTCTTATTGCTGAAGAAATTGGACTGGGAGGAAGAACAAACACTATTATGCAATCTTCTTTCTTTAAATTAGCTGAAGTTATCCCTTACGAATTAGCTATTAAAGAAATGAAAGATGCCATTTACAAATCTTATGGCAAAAAAGGTGAAGACATTGTAAAAATGAACTATGCAGCCATAGACAGAGGGCTGGAAGTGGTTAAGGTAAATATTCCGGCAGCATGGAAAGACCTTCCTGTAGAAGAAAAAAGCATTGACAAAAACGTACCTGACTTTATTAATAAGATAGTCTTCCCGATGATTGCACAAAAAGGAGATGGGTTACCAGTAAGTGCATTTCTGGGCAGGGAAGATGGCACATTCCCCAGTGGTACAACAGCTTACGAAAAAAGAGGTATTGCGGTTTCCATTCCTGAATGGCAGGCCGACGATTGTACTCAGTGTAATCAGTGCTCTTTTGTATGCCCTCACGCTGCTATAAGACCTTTCCTTTTAGATGAAAATGAAATGAAAAATATTCCAGCAGGAACAAAGACTTTAAAGGCACAAGGCAAATCGTTGGTTGGCCTGCAATACAGAATGCAAGTCAGTGCACTGGATTGTACAGGTTGCGGCAATTGTGCAGATGTATGCCCTGCTCCTACCAAAGCGCTCATCATGAAACATCTGGAAACACAACATGATGAAATTGCAAGATGGACTTATTTTTCAGAAAAAGTAACTTATAAAGATACTTTGCTTCCCAAATTACAGTCAGTTAAAAACAGTCAGTTCTCACAACCTATGTTTGAGTTCTCAGGTGCTTGTGCAGGCTGCGGTGAAACACCCTACATTAAACTCGTCACTCAATTATTCGGCGACAGAATGATGGTAGCAAACGCTACCGGTTGTTCTTCAATTTACGGTGGCTCTGCTCCTGCCACTCCTTACTGTAAGAATAATGCAGGCAAAGGCCCCGCATGGGCAAACTCTCTGTTTGAAGACAACGCTGAATATGGCTTTGGAATGGCTACAGGTGTTAATCAGCTTAGAAAAAGAATTGCCAAAAAAATGACCGAAGCTTTCGACAGTAACTTATCTGCCGAAATTAAAGAAGCTTTTAAAACATGGATTGACAATAAAGAAAATGCTGAAGTAACTGCTGAAATAGCACCTAAAATTATTGCCCTACTTGAAAAAGACAACAGTGCTATAGCAAAAGAAATCCTCTTATTAAAAAATCACCTTATAAAAAAATCTGTTTGGATATTTGGTGGCGACGGATGGGCTTATGATATTGGTTATGGTGGCTTAGACCACGTTCTAGCATCGGGCGAAGATGTTAACCTCCTGGTATTAGACACTGAAGTGTATTCAAATACAGGAGGACAAGCTTCAAAATCTACTCCGGTAGGTGCGGTAGCCAAATTTGCCGCCTCAGGTAAAAAGATACGTAAGAAAGATTTAGGTATGATGGCTATGTCTTATGGTTATGTATATGTTGCTCAGGTAGCTATGGGCGCTAGTCAGAATCAATATTTAAAAGCCATCAGAGAAGCTGAAGCATATCATGGCCCTTCAATAATTATTGCTTATGCTCCTTGTATCAACCATGGATTGCGCGCAGGTATGAGCAAAGCTCAGGCACAAACCAAATTTGCTGTTGAATCAGGCTATTGGCATCTGTATCGCTACAATCCAATGTTGGAAGCTGAAGGCAAAAACCCATTCCAGCTAGACTCGAAAGAACCTAAGTGGGAACAATTCCAGGATTTCCTCGCTTCCGAAGTGAGATACCTGTCGTTGAAAAAAGCTTTCCCTAAAGAAGCCATTGAACTTTTTGTTGCTGCCGAAAAAAATGCCAAGTGGCGTTATGAAGGCTACAAAAGACTATCGGAACAGGTATATTAAATTCAACTTTTAGAGAATATCTCATAAGTTGATAAGTGTATTAATATAAATCTTTTAAATAATGTTTTTTTAATTTGTCCATCGCACCCCCAAACCCCTAAAGGGGCATTCAACACACCAATAGGGCTGTCCCCTTTAGGGAGATTGGGAGTGCGGGAAGGCAAAAATATTTTAATACCAGAAGACACCTTTTGTGATAACTTCTTTTTAATTCCCCTATAACTATTTATGAAAAAGACCGCTTTAGTATTTGTTTTTACTTCTTTTGTTCTACTTAACTTTAGTTGTAATAATTGTAAGAAAGAGGGCAATGTCTATTTGCAATCGGGCGTTCTTTTTCAACAGAAAGCTGCTGAGTCAAGAGCGCTATACTATCAGGCTTATAACATGGCATCACTTATGCTCGAAAAGGATTTAGCCAACGACAGCATCAAACAAAAGAGAGCTTTGGTTTTTGATATAGACGAAACTGTTCTGGACAACAGCCCCTTTGAAGCCAAATGTGCTTTAGAGGGCATAGCTTACCCTGAAAAGTGGAACGAATGGTGTAATATGGCAAAAGCTAAAGCACTACCCGGTGCTGTTGCCTTTATTAATGATGCCTATAAAAAGGGAGTCGCTATATTTTACATCTCTAACAGAAAAGAAGAATTGCGTGAAGCCACTAAAAAGAATCTTATTTCAGAAGGTTTACCTTTGCCAGACGACAGTTTCTTAATGCTGAGGACTAAAGATTCTAATAAAGAACCCAGAAGGCAGCAGGTATTGAAAGATTTTCATATTGCACTGCTTTTTGGTGATAATCTTGCCGATTTTACAGGTGATTTTGAAAATAAGACTATTGCTGAACGAGCAAACAAAGCCGACAGTCTTAAAAAAGAATTTGGCAAACGTTTTATTATATTTCCTAATGCTATGTATGGAGACTGGGAGATGGCTTTGTATGATAACAATCCCAAACTTTCTGATAATGAAAAAGACACAAAAAGAAAAAGTAATCTTATAAGTTTTAACCATGAATAAAAAAAAGGTAATTGTCATAGGCGCTTCTACTGATATTTCAAGGTATTCTAATAAAGCTGTCAGAAAATTACTTGAAAACGATTTTGAGGTTATAGCCGTGGGCAATAAAGAAGGCACTATAGAAGACATTAAGATTCTTACTGAACCTCCTCTAATTGATAATGTTTATGGTGTTACTCTTTATATTGCTCCTGGTATCCAGAAACTATATTACGATTATATAATTAAAATTAAACCGGGGTTTATTTTTTTTAATCCTGGCACTTATAACGAAGAATTAATAAATTTAGCTAAACAAAATAACATTAATACCCTTGAGGGATGCACATTGGTGGCTCTTTCTATCGGGGATTTTTAAAAAATAAATAAAATGAATAAAAATAAAAAAATGGGCTTCAGTTCAAAACTTATACACGCCGGAGCCGTAGAAAAAGACATCTTTAAGAGTGCGACAGTGCCTATTTACCAGACATCTACATTTGCTTTTAAAAATGCAGATGACGGTGCTGCATGCTTTGCCGGCGAATCTGACGGATATATATATACACGTATTGGCAATCCTACTATTGATGCCCTTGAGAGCCTTGTAGCACAGCTCGAAAATGGGTATGGCGCTGTGGCTGTAAGTTCCGGAATGGCTGCCGTTAACACAATATATATGGCCCTGCTTGATAAAGATGCCCATATAATTAGTACTGATGCCGTTTATGGCCCTTCAAGAGTGGTGATGGAAAAACATTTCTCACGTTTTGGCGTCAAGTCATCTTATATAGATACAACTGATATTAAAAACATAGAAAAAGCCATTCGTCCAAATACCAAACTAATATATCTGGAAACTCCTGCCAATCCAACTATGGCTGTCGTTGACCTGAAAGCTGTGGTAAAACTGGCAAAAAAACACAATATCATTACAGCTGTTGACAATACCTTTTGCAGCCCGTATTTGCAAAAACCACTGGATTTCGGAATTGATATTGTCTTTCATTCTGTCACCAAGTTCATTAACGGGCACGCAGATATTGTAGGTGGTATTATTATTACCAAAGAAAAAGCCATGTTCGAAAAATTAAATGGCATGATGATTAATATGGGTTGCAATATGGACCCACACCAGGCTTATATGGTTATAAGAGGGTTGAAAACTTTGGCCATAAGGATGGAGCAATCTCAGAAAAACGCCATAGTCATTGCTGATTTTCTGGAAGCTCATCCCAAGGTAAAATGGGTAAAATATCCAGGACTTAAATCACATCCGCAATACGCATTGGCTAAAAAACAAATGGATGGTCCAGGTGCTATGATAAGCTTCGAATTAAAAGGTGGATTAAAAGCAGGTAAAGTAGTGATGGATAATGTACAACTGGCTGTTCTTGCTGTTTCGTTGGGTGGTGTGGAAACACTTATTCAACATCCTGCGTCTATGACTCATTCTAAAATGGATCCGGTGGCTCGTAAAGAAGCTGGAATTACTGACGGCTTAGTAAGGTTATCCGTAGGTATTGAAAATGCAGAAGATATTCTGGAAGACTTAAAACAAGCTTTAGATAAGGTTTAACTTATATTTTTATAATAAAACAATTACAAATATCCAACCTGCTTTCCGGACAGTAGGGGAAATTCAATATTCATATTGAATATTTTGAATGTGTCATTTTTTTTAATTAACTTAGCCTAGAGAATATTTTGATATAAAATATGTCCGTGGCTTGTAAAATATTTATGCTTTTGTTGATTTTTGTCCAATATACATTGGGCATGGCACAGGACACTGTACGTTCTACTCATGATTCATTAATTTTCTCAGGTCAACTTACAGGTTGGGCTCATTATAATCAGCTTAATTCCTTGCCTGTTTATTTGGGTGGGCGTTATATTCCACAGTTGAACTATCAGATTAAAATGCCCAACGAAAGGATGATTGACTTTGAAGGGTCAGCAAATATAGTGGGAACAGCAGGGTTCAAACCTTTCGATACACTGCATTATGAAGGAGATGTTACCCCGTACCGTTTGTGGGCGCGTTATTCTACAAAGCAATCGGAGATTAGGCTGGGCTTGCAAAAAATTAATTTTGGCTCTGCCACATTATTACGTCCACTGATGTGGTTCGACCAGCTGGACCCCCGAGACCCACAGCAACTAACCAGTGGAACGTGGGGACTGTTGGGAAGATATTATTTCCTTAACAATACCAACATCTGGCTTTGGGGCTTATATGGCAACAAGCAACAACGGCCCTGGGATATTGGTGATACCTATAAAAACCAACCTGAATTCGGAGGACGCATTCAGACTCCGGCACCTAAAGGAGAAGCAGCCCTTTCTTATCACTTCAGAGAAGTAGATATGACTGCATTTGGCATAATGCCTCCTTTACCTCAGAAAATAGCTGAAAACAGAGTGGGCTTTGATGCCAAATTCGACCTTGTCGTTGGCCTTTGGACTGAGGCAAGCTGGATAAATAAAAGCAAAAATGTAGGTTTACTGACTAACCAGGAGATGATTAACTTAGGTACAGACTATACTTTTAAACTGGGCAACGGACTCAATGTTATTTATGAACATTTACTCTTTGCAAGCGACGAACAGGCTTTTGCTTTTTCAAACACTTTCTCTTTTTCTGCATTATCACTCAGTTATCCGCTCAGTATTGATGATAATATTAATGTGATTTCTTTTTTCGATTGGAAAAATAAAGCATCTTATAATTTTATCAACATAAAACACCAGTTTAAATACTTTTCTCTATTTTTGATGCCTTACTACAATCCCGAAAAATATCACCTTCCTCAACAGGGTACCACAGGCGCCCAGTTTGCAGGTAAAGGGGTACAACTTATGATAATTTACAATCACTAAAAAAGTACTATATATGAACTCAAGCCTAAAAGGCGAATCAATATTGATAAGCTGCAAATTCAAAGAGTTATTAAATTTTTCTCTGCGACACTCTGCGGTTCTCCTTTCTCTGCGGTTATATCTTGTATTCATCTCGAAAACTCATTTTACTAATATCTTTCATTATGGAAAATCAAACTATTATTAAACTTGAAAATTTAACCAAGCGTTTTCCCGTTGGTAAGGGCGAATTTACGGCACTCAGCAATATTAACCTGACGGTTGAAAAGGGTGAATTTGCAGGTTTGGTAGGCCCCAGCGGTTCAGGAAAAACAACATTGCTCAATATCATTGGCTCGCTTGATACACCCACAGAAGGCAATGCTATTGTCATAGGGCAATCTATCAGTATGCTTTCGCACAAACAAGCCGCTAATCTAAGGAATAATAATATAGGTTTTATTTTTCAAACCTATAATCTGTTACCTGTTTATACAGTTTATGACAATGTTGAATTTGCCCTTTTATTACAGAAAAGAACGTCAACAGAAAGAAGAAAAGCCGTTATGGAAGCTCTCGAATGGGTTGGTTTGACAGACAAAGCAAAATCTAAACCCGCTATGCTTTCGGGAGGCGAATGTCAGCGGGTGGCTATTGCCCGGGCAATGGTAAAGCACCCTGTCCTGGTGTTAGCTGATGAACCCTCTGCCAATCTGGATTCCACTAACTCCCATCACATTGTGCAAACAATGAAAAACCTTAATCGCGAGCTGAAAACCACCTTTGTTTTTTCTACACATGATGAAAAGGTAATGCAGTATCTCGACCGTATAATTACGCTTAGCGATGGCAAAGTTGTGAAGGACGAGCAAGTACCAACAAAAACAAATTAATTATGTTAGCTTTTAAATTAGCTTTTAAAAACCTTTTGGGAGCAGGATTAAGGACATGGCTTAATGTCAGTGTTCTTTCAATTGCATTTGTCATCATTGTTTTTTATAACGGCATGCTGGACGGATGGAATAAACAAGCACGCCACGACACCAAAGAGTGGGAAATTGCAAATGGCCAGTTGTGGCATGCTTTATACGATCCCTATGATCCCTACTGTCTTCAGGATGCTCATGCACCAGTTTCGGAAGAAGTGCAAAAACACATCTCCAATGGCGAACTGACCCCTATATTAATTTCTCAGGCTACAGCTTATCCCAAGGGCAGAATGCAGAATGTGCTGCTCAAAGGCATTGAAACAAATCAGAGAATAATAAAAATTCCATCAGATAAAATGCACCTTAAAGATGATAATATTCCTGCCGTAATAGGCAAACGTATGGCTGCCAACACGGGACTGAAAGCAGGTGACAACTTGCTGATACGATGGCGCGATAGCAATGGCACTTTCGACGCAAAGGAAATTACTATTGTTGATGTGTTCAGATGCAATGTCCCTGCTGTTGACAACAATCAGATATGGTTACCGATAGATGTCCTCAGAAATATGACCAGCCTTCCTGATGAAGCTACTATTCTTATTGCAGGGGATTCATACAATAAAGAAAACATAGACAAATGGGTGTTTAAAGATGAAACATTTTTACTAAAAGAAATTGATGAAATTATAAAAGCCAAAAAAGCAAGCTCTTCCATAATCTCTATTTTATTGCTTGCTATAGCATTACTTGCTATTTTTGACACACAGATATTGTCTATCTTTCGCAGACAAAAAGAAATTGGTACATACATAGCTTTAGGTATGACCCGTGGGCGCGTTATAAGAATATTTACTATTGAAGGAAGTGCTCACAGCATATTGGCAATTGTACTTGGCATAATGTGGGGAACGCCGTTGTTAAGTTATTTTCAAAATGCCGGGATTCCTATGCCCTCAGTGGCTGATTCAACAGGTGTTGCTATAGCCGATTCAATATTTCCATATTACAGTATGGGGTTGATTATGGCATCTGTACTCCTGATAATAATTTCCACAACAATCGTAAGCTATTTTCCCACACGCAGAATCTCTAAAATGAAACCCACTGAAGCATTGAAAGGAAAATTAGTATGAAGAAATTTTTATTAAAAGGAATCATCAACGACAGAAGCAGGAGCTTGCTTCCTATAATTGTTGTAAGTCTGGGCGTTTTTGTAACTGTTTTTATGTATTGTTGGATAAAAGGCATGATGGGCGAATCTATTGTGATGAATGCTAATTTTAACACGGGGCATGTAAAAATTATGTCTAAGGCTTATGCTAAAAATGCTGACCAAATTCCCAACGATCTGGCTTTACTTGATGTTGAAGAACTTATTGGAAAACTTAAAACAGATTATCCAGATATGGACTGGGTTAAGCGGATTCGTTTTGGAGCTTTAATAGATTTCCCGGATTCTATAGGCGAAACAAGAGCACAGGGACCTGTTATTGGTTGGTCTATTGACATGCTTACAGAGAGCTCTAAAGAAAAACAACGTTTTAATATTGCAGCTTCTATAGTAAGGGGTAAATCACCTCAGAAACCATGGGAAGCCTTGATTTCTGAAGATTTTGCACAAAAATTCGGGGTGAAACCCGGAGACACCTTTACAATCTTTGGTACCACAATGGACGGAGGAATGGCTTTTAAGAATTTTGTTGTAGCAGGTACTGTGCGTTTTGGCGCAAGAGCCATTGACAGAGGCGCCGTAATTATTGATATTGCAGATGCTCAAAAGACTTTCGAAATGGATAATGCTGCAGGAGAAATTTTAGGGTATTTCCCTTTCACTTTGTATGATGACGAAAAAGCCCAGTCAGTCAAAGCCAGCTTTAATAAAAAATATACTATTAAAGATGATGAGTATTCCCCTACCATGATAACCCTTAAAGAACAAGCAGGAATGGGAGAATTTCTCGATCAGGTTGATGCTTTGATTGCATTATTTGTATTTATTTTTGTTTTTGCCATGTCTGTTGTTATCTGGAACAGTGGCATTCTGGGAGGGTTAAGAAGATATACCGAATTTGGTGTCAGGCTGGCGCTGGGAGAGGATAAAACACATGTATATAAAACATTGCTCTATGAGGGATTAATGATCGGATTTATTGGTTCTGTTTTGGGAACAGCTTTAGGTCTTGGATTGTCGTATTATGTTCATGTTGTTGGCTTTGACCTGAGCGGCATGATGCAGAACTCTACACTTATGATGCCTACTGTTGCCAGGGCAGAAATAACACCTACTGCTTTTTACATTGGCTTTATTCCGGGTGTTTTTTCAATGGTTCTGGGCAATGCGTTGGCAGGTATCGGCATTTATAAACGAAATACGGCACGGTTGTTTAATGAGCTCGAAGTGTGAAGTCTGAATTCCACACTCCACACTTTTACACTGAGCGGCAAGTGCTGAATGGTGTCGAAGCGAGTCGAAGTGCCAAACTCTAGGCACTATATTAAAAGATTCTTTTCTTATTTGTATTTTTTATATTTTCTAAGAATGTCGCTATGTCCTTATATTTGTTGTTAAGAATCATAGAGGCAATGATATATGGCTTGTAGCCTGCTTCAACGTATGTAGGGATGCGGTATTTCTCAAAAACATGAGCACTTACCTCTCCTTCTTTGCATGAAATACCTGATATATCAGCAGGCAAACAGTGCATATAAAGCGCATTGCCATTTTTGGTCAGTTTCATTTTCTCTTCATCACATTCCCAGCTTTTGAAATTGGCATTTTGTGCCAAACATTCTTTTTCCAGTTGTTTCAAGCCATCCATATCTTTTTTCATAAGCAAGTCGGTACGTCGTTGCATCACTGAATAGGGCGCCCAGCTTTTAGGATAAACTATGTCAGCATTTTCAAAAGCTTGCTCCATACTGTTGGACATAGTGAACTTCCCTCCCGTTTTAGCTGCATTTTGTCTGGCAATTTCAATAACATCTGGAATCAGATCATAACCCTTAGGATGAGCTAAAGAAACTTCCATGCCGAAGCGTGTCATCAAGCCAATTATACCTTGTGGTACAGATAAGGGCTTGCCATAGCTTGGTGAATAAGCCCACGTCATCGCTATTTTCTTGCCTTTCAGATTTTCAAGACTTCCAAAAGTAGTTTTAAGGTGTAGCAAGTCAGCCATTGCTTGCGTGGGGTGGTCTATATCGCATTGCAAATTAACAATGCCCGGACGTTGAGGTAAAACGCCATTTTCATAGCCATCAGTCAGGGCATCACCTACTTCTACCATATACGTATGTCCGGCACCCAAAAACATATCATCGCGGATACCTATTATCTCTGTAAGAAACGAAATCATGTTGGCTGTTTCTCTTACTGTTTCACCATGGGCAATTTGTGAAGTGCTCTCGTCGAGGTCCTGAACCTCTAATCCAAGAAGATTACATGCCGAAGCAAAAGAAAAACGCGTACGGGTAGAATTGTCCCTGAAGTTAGAAATCGCCAGCCCGGAGTCGAAACAACGCAAAGAGATGTTGTTGTCTCTGAAATATTTTGCTATTTCAGCCACATAAAGAATCTGTTTTAACTCATCATCGCTTTTTTGCCAGGTTAATAAAAAATCTTTACCGAATAGATTAGTGTCAAGTTTTTTTAGTTTTTCGATAGCTTCTGAATAAGAAAAATTTTTCATTTTAAAAAATATTAGTTAGTGATTTATTATTTTTTCGACTTAAATATCTCTTCTGTGTTGTTGCCCTTCTTATCATATTTAGAGGGACATTTCAATAAAATGTTTGACGTTCTGAAAATATCATCTTTCATGCTTCCTGTAATGACCACCTGCTCTGATTTCTCAAAATCATGTGGTTTCTCCCCTTTAAAAATAACTTTTTTTTCAATATTTTTTCTGTCGGACATATAAAAAGAGAATGAACGTTCTTGGGTTTCCATAGATAATTCAATAGGTTTTTTGATGTTAAGTTTGCCAATCACTTGAAATTCCCTGCCCGGGTAATGAGCAGCTTCTTCAAAATCAGAGTAGGTGCTCACATCCGACATCGTACTTATTATAATGCCAATGGCAATCCCGATGAGTATAATGAGTAGAATATGTGTCTTTTTTAAACCCATGTTTAAGAAATCTTTTTTATAATATATTTTTTAATAAATAGTTTGCAGTTAATGGTCATCAGATATTTATTCTTGATTCGTCATATATGCACTGAATATCAACTGCAGCCTTCATACCAGCCACAGGTTACTGACTACTTACTATCTTCTCCCTTCAGTTTTCTGTTTTCTTCCCCCATCCTTCTTTCAATTTTTCTCAACCGCTGGTCTGTCATTATCATGAACACAATTAAGCCTACAAATATAAGAGCCAGAACCAATACCACGACAAATAATTTTCCTTCAATAAACATAATTATTTAATTTTTGAGATGTTCATTTCTTTTATTCTGTTTAATCGCACACGTATGTCAACGAACCAGAAGCCCATCAATATCCAACCTGTAACAGCAGCAATAAATACCGGATACATATCAGGTTGTAGTCTGGCTACAGCAAAAGGTGAATCACTTCCACTACCGGGGTGTAAAGATCCATCAGCAATACGGGGTAAAATTCCTACAAAAACAATCAATAATACAAAAGCAAAGATATTGTAAACAGCTGATAATTTGGCTTTTAACATTTTATTCTCAACTGAACTTCTTAAAGTGACATAGGCTAAATAAATAAGCATAGTTACTGCGGCTCCGTTTAATTTAGGGTCTTTAACCCAAAAAGTACCCCATGTAAATTTCGCCCATACCATACCTGTTAAAATGCCTAAAATGCCAAAGACTAATCCCACATTAACCGCTTCAATAGCTTTACGGTCTTTTTCTATATCAAATCGTGCAAGGTATCCCATGCTATTAATTACTGAATAGAAAAAAACTGCTATCATGGCAAACCACATACACACATGAAAAAAAATATTGCGTATGGTTTCCTCAATTATAGGCAGTTGAGGCACATCAACTATAAAACCGGCAAAAACAGAATATAAAACCAGAATGGCTCCGGTTATCTTCCACCAGTAATGCCTTAATAAAGAATCCTGTTTCAGTCTTTCCATATAAAAGGAAATAATATATATGCCAATGCAACAATGATGAAGTTAAGGAGCAGCAAAATTAATAAAAATTTCAGTGCCTCAGCCCATACAAAAATGCCTAAAGCCATCTTAGTCAAACGAATTAATACTATTAACAGGGGTAAAGCCAAAGGGAACCCCAACACGGCAACCAACGAAAAGCTATTATTGGCTTTCCATGCAATGGCACTTGTCATGGTCAACATAGACGAAAACCCCATGCTTCCCAATAAAATCGTTAAGTAAAATAGAATATTGTTTTGGATTAAGCCACCAAAAAATAAAGAGAATATCAAATAAGTAAGAAAGGTAAAAATGAACATTATTAAATTATTGTAAATAATTTTAGCCATTATCACAGCCTGGGGTGAAGCAATGGTGTAATAGTAATAGTGACGGTTTTTACTTTCCAGAACGAAACTATGCGATACCGTGTTGATGCTTACAAATACAATAATAATCCAAAAAAGAGCATTCCATAATACAGGATCTATAAAATTCTGAAAAACTAAATACGTAATAAAAACTGTTGATAAAACATACAACAAGGCAGCATTAAGGGCGTATTTCTGTCGCCATTCAATCATTATATCCTTGATAAATAAATGTTTTATTTGTATAAACAAGGTGTATTATTTTAAAAATACAAAATTAATCTTTTTAGTGAAAAAATTACAAGTGGTTTAAATACGCACGATAGACAAAACCGACCTATTTTATATTTAAAAACACTGTTTATAAAAATCTTTTTATATGTTTGTGTGTTCAATTAATATAACAACTACAAACAAATGAGTATTAAATTAACCCAAACCACAATTTTAAAAATCAGTTCATTACTTGTCTTATTGCTTGCTGTAATGGGCTTGACGTTTCTGATATTTAATAATATTATATTGGCAACCCATCCTGCAGGGTTAATAATTCAGGTTCTAGCTGTAGGGCTGATGATTTGGGCACGGGTCATATTTGGAATAAGAAGCTTCCATGCAGCAGCCAATACTACAAAAGGCAGACTGGTAACAAATGGTCCCTATCGGTGGCTGAGACACCCTATATATGCTGCCATCATCTATTTTGTCTGGGCAGGTGTTTTGTCGCATATTTTTATAGATGCTATTGCAGCAGTTGCTTTGATAACTGTGTGTCTGATAATAAGAATGTTTATTGAGGAACAGTTTTTAATGACAGCTTACGATGAATATAGGGCCTATTCTAAACTTACATTTAGGTTAATACCGTTTCTTTTTTAATCTCATATTTTTAAAATTAAATTATTAGAAAACTAAATATTTTTTACATCCTTGCTATATTATTTCAAAAAAAATGTGTAGGTTTGTTATCTTAAATATCTTTTTAAAAGACTTAATACTTTTTAGCATCTTATTTTTATTAAAAAATACATCTTTTTTATGAAAAAATTACTACTTACTTTATTACTGATTTTTTCTATTTTTTGGTCTTTCAGCCAGAACTATTAT
>Ga0114951_10000986_pt1 | contig 37306 bp, 34 predicted proteins | sample AM7aDNAmetaG_FD_88677 | JGI IMG/M metagenome (GOLD analysis project Ga0114951, IMG submission 88677) | Freshwater microbial communities from Finland to study Microbial Dark Matter (Phase II) - AM7a DNA metaG | ecosystem: Environmental > Aquatic > Freshwater > Lake | place: Finland: Lake Alinen... | reverse complement strand
GGACCTAGTAAAGAAGAATTAAAAGCTAAAGAACAAGCACGTTTAGATTCTATTGCAAAAGTAGAAGCTGCTGCTGCTGCTAAAGAACAAGCACGTTTAGATTCTATTGCAAAAGTTGAAGCTGCTGCTGCAAAAGCAAAAGCAACTGCTGATTCAATAGCTGAAGCTGCTAAGAAACCCGCTAAAGGCACGAAAGTAGTAAAAACTACAACTCCAGTAAAACCAGTTGTAAAAGACAACAAAACTCCAAAAGCTGGTAAAGATGGAAGAAAAAAATAATTGATAAAATTATTTTAAAAAGGCTATACTTTTTTTTGTATAGCTTTTTTTATTAAAAAAATTATTATGATATGAAATATTATATAATTTTGCACAATAAATTAATCATTAAAAATAACCAAAAAAAAAATTAACTATGAAAAAAATTATTTCATTATTTTTTGTTGCAGGAATGCTTTCACTAGTTTCTTGTGGACCTAGTAAAGAAGAATTAAAAGCTAGAGAACAAGCAAAACAGGATTCAATAGCTAAAGTTGAAGCTGCTAAAGCTGCTAAAGAAAAAGCAACTGCTGATTCAATTGCAAAAGTAGAAGCTGCTGCTGCTAAAGCAAAAGCAACTGCTGATTCTATTGCTGAAGCTGCTAAGAAACCAGCTAAAGGCGGAAAAGTTGTAAAACCTACAACTCCTGTAAAACCTACAACTCCAGCAAAACCAGCTGCAAAAGAAGCTCCTAAAACTGGTAAAGCAGGCAGAAAATAATTAACAAAAATTATTTTTTCAGAAAGGCTGTACTTTAAAAAGTATAGCCTTTTTTATTTAAAGTATTTTTATATTTTTGTACATTAAAAATGTTAAAAAGGAGGCATACAATGAATAATATTGTAACTACAGGGAACAAGGGAAAGGGGATAAGGTCAGATTGTTTTATTACATTAGAAATTTCAGAAACTATTAATAATGGGCTGGTGATAAATCTGACCAGTAAAGTAAAGAGTTTGTATGGCAATGCAATTGTTGAAGAATGCAAAAATATACTTGATTTTTTTGAAATTAATAATGCACAACTGACAATTGAAGATTCCGGAGCCTTACCCTTTGTAATAGCTGCACGTTTAGAAGCAGCAATCAAAATGTTAGTAAAAAAGGATAAAGAATATTTGTTTCCCCTTTTAGAAGAAAATAAGTACAAAAAATTGAAAGACAGTCGTCGTTTTTCACGCTTGTATCTGCCTGGTAATTCACCTAATTTAATGATAAATGCAGGTATTCATAATCCAGATGGTATCATACTTGACCTGGAAGATTCTGTGTCTCCTTCAAAAAAATATGAAGCCCGTTTTTTAGTGCGAAATGCTCTTAGAAATCTTGATTTTTACGGTGCTGAAAGGATGGTGCGCATTAATCAGATGCCTCTTGGTATTGAAGATTTGGATTTTATTATCCCTCATAATGTACATCTTATTTTACTGCCGAAATGTGAAAGTGCTGCTCAGATTTTTTTACTGGAAGAAAATATTACAAAAGTTAAAAATAAATTTAACATAAAAAATTCAATTTGGATTATGCCTATAATTGAGAGTGCGCTAGGTGTTATAAATGCTTATGAAATTGCTAAGGCATCTTCAAATGTTGTATCACTGGCAATAGGGCTGGAAGATTATACGGCAGATATTTGTACTAAAAGGACCAATGATGGATTAGAGTCATTTTTTGCACGCAGTATGGTTGTAAATGCAGCCAGAGCAGCCGGAATTCAACCAATAGATTCTGTTTTTTCTGATGTTTCTGATATGGAGGCTCTGAAAAATAATGTTTTAAAATCCAAAGCTTTAGGATTTGATGGTATGGGATGTATTCATCCTCGACAGATTAAAGTAATTCACGATAATTATGCTCCAGATGATGCTGAAATTGATAAAGCAAAAAAGATTGTAAATGCTTTCTTTGAAGCCAATGAAAAAGGAATAGGCGTTGTAGCACTCGGTTCAAAAATGATTGACCCCCCTGTTGTAAAAAGAGCAGAAAAAACAATTGAGATTGCTATAAATACGGGTAAATTATCTAAAAATTGGAGGGAAGAAGATGATAAACAATAAAATATTAGAACAAGTAAATAATGCCATTGGGCGAAGAGTTCCTTTAATGGCTAACGGACAGTCACAAGTTCCATACATGGGTGTAGGTAAATACCGACCTGATGGTTTTAAGCACGCACCGCGTATAAGCTCATGTGCTGATTATCCAGCTGATGGTAACAAGCAAGTTAAGGATTTAAAGGAAGCGTTAATAAGGTGTGGATTAAAAAATGGTATGACCATTTCAACCCATCATCATTTCAGAAATGGAGATTTGATTGCAGTTCAGATTTTCGATATTGCTTATGAATTGGGTATAAAGGACCTTGTCTGGTTTCCATCTGCATCATTTCCATGTCAGGAAGTCTTGACAAAATACCTTGAAGATGGCACTATAAACAGGATTGAAGGAAGCATGAATGGTGCTTTAGGGAAATTTTGCTCCGAAGGAAAAATGAAAGGTATTGGTGTCCTAAGATCGCATGGGGGTAGATATCAGGCTGTTCAGGATGGAGAGGTAAAGATAGATATAGCTATTATAGCTGCACCCACTGCCGATGCATTTGGCAATGCCAACGGTGTAAATGGTCCTGCAGCATGTGGTTTACTTGGTTTTGCATTGGCTGATTCGCAATATGCTGACAAAGTGATTGTTGTAACTGATAACCTTGTGCCATTTCCTTGCATTCCATGGCAGATACAAGGTAATTATGTCGATTATACTGTGGTGGTTGATAAAGTAGGGTTATCCGAAAAAATTGTTTCCGGAACTACTGAAATAACTAAAAGTCCCGACAGGTTATTACTTGCTGAAATGACTTCTCAGTTTTGTGTTGAAGCAGGTATTGTTAAAGATAATTTTTCATTTCAGGCAGGTGCCGGAGGTACAGCACTTTCAATTGGAATTTATTTCGCTGAATATCTTAGAAGACATAAAATGAAAGCTCGTTTTGCAAGAGCCGGTAGTAATAAATATCTGGTAGAGATGCTTGAGGAAGGTCTTGTAGATTATATTCTTGATGGACAAACCTTTGACTTAGAGGGTGTGCGTTCGATGAGAGAAAATCCTAATCATATCAATACAAGCCCGTTTACAAGTTATAATTATCATGGTAAAGGCAATTTCTCAACTATGGTAGATACAAGTATTCTTGGTGCTACAGAAGTTGATTTAAACTTTAACGCTAATGTTGTAAGTCATTCTGATGGCTTGTTATTGCATGGTATTGGTGGATGGCAAAATTGCCTGTTTTCTAAATGCACAATATTACCTATTCCACTTTTCAGAGACAGAATACCTGTCATTGTAGATCAGGTAACAACACTTTGTGGTCCTGGCGAATTAATAGATGTTATTGTCACAGAGCGTGGTATAGCAATTAATCCTTTACGTTTAGATCTGATTGATGCTATGAAAAATACCAAGCTGCCTATAAAATCTATACAGCAACTAAAAGATGAAGCTGAGAAGATTTGTGGGAAACCTTCAAAACCTGTTTTTGGCGATGAGATTGTCGCTTTGGTGAAATGGGTAGATGGTACTGTGATTGATGTTGGAAGACGGGTTGTTGATAAGGGATAGGAAAGGTTTAAAGGTATAAGGCATTAGCAGTAGTCAGTTAGTGTGATAAAAGGATAAAAGGGAAAAGATTAAAGGAAGAAAAATAACTATAAGGGTTGGTTTAATTAAAGGATGTTCTTTGAACGATATATTTTCTAATTTATATTTTTATTTTTTCCTCATTATCATAAGCCCATCTCTTAAAGGAAGCATCAGGTTTTCTACTTGATTGTTATTAAGTGCATATTCATTAAACGCAATAATGGCGTTGGTTTCCACATCGTTGGGCGCCGGGTTAAGGACTTTGCCACTCCACAAAACATTGTCGGCAATAATAAATCCACCTTTAACTACTTTGTTTATGACAAGGTTAAAATAGTTAATATAATTTTCTTTATCAGCATCAATAAAAACAAGATCATACATATTATTAAGCTGAGGAATAATTTCTAAAGCATCGCCCATCAACAATTCAATCTTATCATCAAGATCTGCTTTTTTAATATACTTTCTGATGATATCTTCCAACTCATAGTTTATTTCTATAGTTTGTAAAATGCCATTTTTTTGAAGTCCTTCAGAAAGGCAGATAGCTGAATATCCTGTATAAGTGCCTATTTCAAGAATTCTTTCGGGTTTAATCATACAACTGAGCATTTTTAAAAATACACCTTGCAAATGTCCTGAAAGCATGCGTGACCTTAAATACCTGACATGTGTTTCTCTGTTTAGTGATGCAAGGATTTCATTCTCTGTGTCGGAATTTTTTTGGCAATAAGCTTCAATGTCTTCAGGTATGAAATCCATTATTTATTGTTTTTAAACATTAATATCGAAAATTTGTTTTCATCAAAGATGTCATTGGCAACTTCAAGTAAAGTGTCGGAAGTAATGCAGTCAATTTTCTTATAGACATCTTCAATAGTATCTACCATATTGTAAACGAGTAAACTTTTACCTATAGAAAGCATTTCGCTCAATTTTGATTCATTGGCAATAGCCATCTGTCCTTTGAGTTGATTCTTTGCTCTTAAAAGTTGAAGCGTTCCAAGTTTTACATTTTTTAATTTATCCAGCTCTTTATAAATGAGTTTCTTTACCTTTTCTACATGATTATTGTCGGTGGCATAATAAATATTGAAAACGCCTGTGTCACTGTAAGGCATATAGTTAGAGTCTATGCTGTAACAGAAACCGAATTTTTCCCGAATGTTCATGCTGAGGCGGCAATTGAGCCCTGGCCCTCCCAGTATATTGTTAAGCAAAGCCAATGAGGTTCTGGCATCTTCATTAAAATTATAAGCTGTTGTCCCTATAATAGTATGGGATTGATGATTATTTCTTTTCTGAATTTTGATTTTCGGGATATAATTGTTTAATGGGAGTCTTTTATTTTTACGAAAACTAGGATCAACTGTGGCGAAGTATTTTTCGGCTAGCTTTATAAACTTCGTCATTTCTATATTTCCTACTGAACTGATAACAATTTGGTCTGTATGATAGTTATTGGATAAAAAACGAATAATATCACTTCTTTTAAATTTTTTTATAGTTTGTTTAGCTCCTAAAATATTTCTGCCCATAGGATGTCCGTCAAAAATAAGATTTTCAAACTCATCAAAAATCAATTCGGATGGTGAATCTTTATATTGATTAATTTCATCATAAATAACATCTTTTTCTTTTTCAATTTCTTTTTCGGGAAATACAGAATTAAAGCAGATATCGTATAAAAGCTCCAAAGCTCTTGGATAATATTGATTAAGAAAAGATGCAAAAATGCATGTTTCTTCTTTTGTTGTATAGGCGTTGATATCGCCACCCACATTGTCGAGGCTGTTTAAAATATGAAAGGCTTTGCGTTTTTTGGTGCCCTTGAAAATGACATGTTCAATAAAATGTGCCATTCCCTGTTCGTTTTCATTTTCATCACGCGTACCTGTGTTGATTAATATTCCTATGTGGGAGATAGGCGAATAACTCTTGTTGTGTATTAACCTTATGCCGTTGGAAAGAGTGTGGGTTTCAAAACTCATTTACAGGGAGTGTAAGTTTATTAGTTTTTAAGTGGATACTTTTTGTCAAAATAAATCCAGAACATCTGCTTATATCCTCTCAGATCACCATTAGGGTCGTAATTTGCCAACATTAATGCTAAACCTAAAACTTTCTTCTCAATCTGAAGAGTTTTTTCATCTATTCTCCATTCTTCAAGAAAGCGTAGTTTGGTAATATCATTAATCTTAAGTTTTTCATTGATGATTACAGTGGAGTCTTCATAGGGAGGCTGCATACTGGGCATAAAGAGTGTATCATGGCGACTGCCAATATTTTTTACTGCTTCAGGCGTTAAGGGTTTGTCCAAGAAATCATAAGCCTGAATTTTACCTTCAGTTACTTTATCTAATATCATTTTTATTAGTGATTCCCGTTTGGCTCCTTCAATATTTTGTACCCACCAGTCTAGTTCTACATCAGGAGATTTGATAAGCACATCATATTGAATCCTTTCTGTAATTATATTTTTGTCGCTACTGTTGCTGCCTTCGTTTTTACATGAAGAAATAATAAAGAGAACAGAAATTAGAAAAAATAAGGCTGTCTTTTTCATAGATATAATATGTATTAAGTTAATAATCTTATAAAGAACTCACAAAAAATGAAATTTAAAAAGAAAAGTTGCTACAATTTCACAGATTATATTTTCATATGCAAACATACACATTTTTTAAAAAATTCAGAAAGTTGTATTGAATACAAGATAAAAAATTTACATTTGTTTAAGATTAATTAAACCTATTAACTATGAAATCCTTATTTGCTGTTATAGTATCTGTTGTGTTTTTGGTTTCTACACTCAGTGCGCAAAGCAACGAAGATAAAGAAAAAATAAAAATCTATAATCCATTTGCAGATGCCGGTAAAGATATTGAGCAGGCTGTAAAGACTGCCAAGGAGCAAAACAAACATGTGCTTTTACAAGTGGGTGGCAACTGGTGTCCATGGTGTATAAAGATACATAAGTTCATAGCAGCCAATGCTTTCTTAGATTCAATTGTTAAAGCAGATTATGTTTTTCTGTTGGTTAATTATAGTAAAGAAAACAGAAACTATGATATACTTAAAAAGTTGGAATATCCACAGCGGTTTGGTTTTCCTGTTTTTGTAGTTCTGGATGGTGATGGTAAAAGGCTTCACACGCAGGACTCAGGCTTTCTGGAAAAGGATGAAAGTTATGACTTGAAGAAAATTAAGACTTTTCTATTGACATGGAATAAGGAGGCGTTGAACCCGGAGAAGTATGAGGATAAGAAGTAAAGGTATGTTGAAAAATAAATCAATTTTTTCTTGAATCTTTTAATTTTTGAATTTTCCGCAACTCTTCTACATCTGCCTTATCTTTAGTTCGGTTGCTTAAGAGTTTATTTATTATTAAATCATCCAACCTAAGTACAGGTATTTTATAGTTATCCAATTCTAACCTTGCACTATGTAGCATTGCTTCACGGAAATTTATTCCTGTCAATTTTGTCAGAAAGTCTATTTTTTCCGGTGGATTACCGAAATGAAAAGCTACCATTTCTGTAAAATCTAGTCGTTTTACCCTTTTTATTGATTCTTTTGAAAAGTTAAGTTTTTTAAGAATTATTAAAAGTTTCTCTTTATTATTATTGTCTGGCTCAAGCCAGACATCCATATCGCCTGTGGCTCGAACATAGCCATGATATATTATTGCATAACCACCAACCAAAATAAAAACTACATCTTCTTCACAAAGTTCCTTTAAAAAATCTTTATGTTTATTAAAGAGTATATTCATTTTGTTATTGTAATTTTTTTATCATTTCTGCTTTTCTTCTTCATCAATGCGTCACTGTAAAAACCTGTAATCATTTTATAATGCAACTCCAACCTTTGTACAGGGCTAAGACTAAGCCAATAAAGGTAGTTGGCTTCTTCCTGTCCTTCAAGTGAAGAAATTATAATTTCATCATTGCTTTGTTTTATCGATGAAGATAAATAATTTGCTTCCGGCTCTGAGACAATTGTAGAATTTTTCTTTTTTCCTTTAGGCATATTTTCTATATTAGAGAAAACAGTTGTGTAAAAGTAAAAATAAAACAGTTATGATTGTAAAAGATATTTTTGAAATATGGGGATTGACTTCGGAAAATTCAATTGCTGTCTGAACTTTCCTCTCTTTGCTTCTTCGAGTTTTTTTTTCTCTGCGCAATTCTACGTAAAAAATGAAAACTTTACCTCCCATCGCTTAGTCAGAGATTCAACTGCTGCCCACATGCCTCACACCAGTGAAACTCTGACTATCCACCTATTCAGCTTCTCCTTTAAGGCTAGCAGAAGTACAATCTTTTATCACTACCTTTACATAATCTCCTGGTTTAAAATTATTTTGTGGAAAAATAACCATCTTGTTCTGACTGTTACGTCCGGAAACAAAATCTTTTGAACGTTTAGAAAAACCTTCGACAAGGACTTCGAAAACTTTTCCTATATCTTTTTTATTACTTTTTAAAGAAAGCTTGTTTTGCAAGTTTATTATTTCCTGCAGACGGCGGGCTTTATCAACTTCCGGAACGTCATCTCTTAAGTGTTTAGCAGCGTAAGTGTCAGGTCTTTCGGAATACTTAAACATATAAGCAAAATCAAAACCTACGGTTTCCATCAGGCTGAGGGTTAGGTTGTGGTCTTCTTCAGTCTCAGTACAGAAACCCGAAATTATATCAGTAGTAATGCTGCAATTGTCAATTTTTTCTCTTATAGCATTAATACGACCAAGATACCATTCGCGTGTGTATTTGCGATTCATTTTTTCCAGAATGCGCGTACTACCTGATTGTGCAGGCAAATGAATAAACTTACATATATTTGGATAAGATGCTATAACGTCAAGCAACTCATCTGACATATCTTTAGGATGTGAGGTTGCAAATCTTACCCTTAACAAGGGATTTATCTGTGCTACTTTAGCCATAAGAGCTGTAAAATTGATGTTATCCTCTCCTTTATACGAATTGACATTCTGCCCTAAAAGTGTAATTTCCCGAAATCCTTTTTCAAAAAGACTTTTTGCTTCTTTTATTATCGAATTTGCATCTCTGCTTCTTTCCTTGCCTCTGGTATAGGGAACAACACAATAAGAACAGAAATTCTGGCATCCTCTCATTATAGAAATAAATGCTGTTACGCCATTACTATCGAGTCTTATAGGATTAAGGTCGGAATAGGTCTCTTCGTGTGAAAGTAGAACATTAACACCTTTCTGACCACTCTCAACATCGCCAAAAAGTTTAGGTAGGTCTCTGTAAGCGTCAGGACCTACAATCATGTCAATAAAAATCTCTTGTTCAAAAAGATTTGTTTTTAATCTTTCAGCCATGCAACCTAAGATTCCAATAATAAGGTCAGGCTTCTTTTTTTTTAATGATTTAAACTCCTGAATACGGTTTCTGACACGTTGCTCTGCATTGTCTCTTATTGAACATGTATTCACAAGAATGACGTCTGCATTTTTAAAATCAGTGGTTATTTCATAACCATCCTCTTTCAAAATTGAAGCAACAATTTCGCTGTCAGAAAAATTCATCTGACATCCGTAAGTTTCAATATATGCTTTTTTTGAATTCAAAATAATTTTTAAAAGTGTTTGAAATGCTGAATAAGAAAGAAGATGCAAAAATAGTTAAAAAGTTTATTAAAAAAACGTTTCTTTTTTTTAACATCTATTCGTTGATTTTGTATTATTTTGCCAAAAATTTCTGTTAACAAAAATTTAAAAGAGAGAATGTCAAAAAATCTAGTTATTGTAGAATCACCGGCGAAAGCCAAAACTATCGAGGGCTTTTTAGGGAAAGACTATACCGTTAAATCTTCATTCGGGCATGTACGCGATTTGTCTAAAGATGGTTTAGGGGTTGACGTTTTAAGTGATTTTAAACCCAATTATATTATTTCGCAGGACAAAAAGAAAATTGTTAGCGAACTGAAGAAAATGGCTTCTGCGGCAGATATAGTGTGGTTAGCATCTGATGAAGACCGTGAAGGAGAAGCAATTTCGTGGCATCTTATTCAAGCGTTAGAAATAGATGAAAAAAAAACCAGACGTATTGTTTTTCATGAAATTACTAAAGACGCTATTTTAAACGCCATTAAAAATCCTCGTCTTTTAGATAAAAACCTGGTAGATGCCCAGCAAGCCAGAAGAGTATTGGACAGGTTGGTAGGATTTGAACTTTCACCTGTTTTATGGCGTAAAGTAAAACCTTCATTATCGGCAGGAAGAGTACAGTCTGTAGCTGTGAGGCTTATATCTGAAAGAGAAAAAGAAATAGAAAATTTTAATATTATCAGTTCGTATAAAGTTGTTGGTGATTTCATCGTTAACAGAGACAGCAAAGATTATTTATTGCACGCAGAACTTAACAAGAAGTTTGAAGGGAGTAAAGAAGCAGAGAGTTTTTTAAAAAAATGTGTTAATGCTTCATTTTCAATAAGTAATGTTGAAACAAAACCATCTAAAAAATCACCATCTCCACCCTTTACTACTTCAACATTACAGCAGGAAGCCAGCAGGAAATTAGGCTTTTCAGTAGCCAAGACTATGCTTGTGGCCCAGCAGCTATATGAGTCAGGGAAAATTACTTACATGAGGACAGACTCATTTAATTTATCTGACATGGCACTGACAACAGCTAAAAATGAAATTATAGCTTCTTTTGGCAATGAATATCAGCAAACAAGAAAATATACAACCAAGGTAAAAGGGGCTCAGGAAGCTCATGAAGCTATCAGACCTACTTATATATCAAAACATGCTATTGATGGAGATGTATATCAGAAAAGACTTTATGAGATGATTTGGAAAAGAACCATTGCTTCTCAAATGAGCGATGCATTGATTGAAAAGACAAATGTTAATATTGCAGTCTCTACTGCATCAGAAGAGTTTGTTGCTAAGGGAGAAGTCATTAAGTTTGATGGTTTTCTAAAGGTTTATATTGAATCTACTGACGACGATAATGAGGAAAATGGTAAAGGCACATTGCCGGAAGTTTTTAAAGGTGATACTCTTAATATGCAGGAGATTTCTGCAATAGAAAGATTTACTCTTCATCCACCTAGATATACGGAAGCCACCCTTGTAAAAAAACTAGAAGAACTAGGCATTGGACGACCCTCTACTTATGCTCCGACCATTTCTACAATTCAGAAAAGGGGGTATGTCGTTTTAGGGAACAGAGAAGGGAAAGAGCGTTCGTATTCAATTTATACGCTGAAGAATAATAAAATAACCTCTAATAACAAGACGGAAATTTATGGTTATGAAAAAGCTAAATTATTCCCTACAGATATTGGCAATCTTGTCAATATGTTCTTAATGGAACATTTTTCTGATATTCTTGATTATAATTTTACGGCAAGTGTAGAAAAGGAATTTGATGAGATAGCTGATGGCCATAAGATATGGAACAATATGATTAAGGAGTTTTATGCCCCATTTAAGGAAAAGGTGAAGGATATTCAAAAGAATTCCGAGAAAGTAAGTGGTGAAAAATTGTTGGGAATAGAACCTGAATCAGGAAAAAATGTTTATGTTAAACTGGGCAGGTTTGGTCCTGTTATTCAGATAGGTGAAACAGATGATGTTAATAAACCCCGCTTTGCAGGCTTAATGAAGAATCAAAGCATGGAAACTATTACACTTTCTGAAGCATTGGAGTTATTTAAACTACCTCGTAAAGTTGGTATTTATCAGGATAAAGAAATTGTTGCCACTATAGGGAAATTTGGACCTTATTTAAAATTTGATAATAGCTTTTATTCTTTACCAAAAGCTGACAGCCCTTTCACCGTGACTATTGAAAGAGCCATCGAAGTAATCATTGAAAAATTGGAAAAAGACTCTAAAAAGCTGATTAAAGAATTTACTGAAAATGCTGATGTGAAAGTTCTTAATGGACGTTGGGGAGCCTATATTGCTATAGGTAAAGAAAACTACAAAATTCCAAAAGATAAAAACCCGGAAAAACTGAGTCTTGAAGAATGTCTAAAAATTGCTGAGCAACCAAAGAAACCGGGGAAGAAAGTATTTCGTAAAGGGAAGAAATAAATATTAGAGTTTAGAGTTTGGAGTTTGGAATTTGGAGTTAAAGTCTCATTAATCTAATTTTAGGCACTCCAAACTTCACACTCCAAACTGTTGAAATCCTCATTTAAAATATAAGTTAATGATACCCTTCTCACCTCCGCGTATTGACGATAAAATTATTAATGAAATTGTTGCTGCTTTAAAGTCCGGCTGGATAACAACAGGTCCCAGAACTAAGCTTTTTGAAAAGAAACTTACTGAATTTACTGATGCAAAGGCTGTACTTTGTGTTAATTCTGCAACAGCAGGTTTAGAACTTTTGCTCAGATGGTTTGGTGTGAAAGAGGGGGATGAAGTTATTCTGCCTGCTTATACTTATGCTGCAACAGCAAATGTTATTGTACATTGTGGTGCCAAACCAGTTTTTGTTGATAGCAATGCCCACGACTTTAATATTTCAGTTGAAGAAATTGAGAAAGCCATTACTCCTCGTACAAAAGCTATTATGCCCGTTGATATTGCAGGTCTGCCCTGTGATTATAACGAAATTAATGCTTTGGTAAGACGAGTAGATATTAAAAGTTTATTTGAGCCACAGACAAAAGAACAGGAGCAATTGGGTCGCATAATGGTGCTTGCAGACGCTGCTCATTCATTAGGGGGCTGGTATGAAAACAAGAGAACCGGTAATCTGACAGACATCACTGTTTTTTCATTTCATGCTGTTAAAAACCTTACAACAGCTGAAGGTGGAGCTGTATGTTTAAACCTACCTTTACCTTTTAATAACGAAGAAATTTATAAATACCTGTGTATTAAGTCACTGCATGGACAAAACAAAGATGCTTTTCAAAAAGCAAAAATTGGAAATTGTCAGTACGATATAGTAGAAGCTGGTTATAAATTTAATATGACAGATATTCAGGCTGCTATGGGCTTAGTTGAAATTGATAGATATGACAATGATATGCTTATAAAACGCAAAAGTATTTTTGATAAATATACTGCTGCTTTTATAAATAAAAAATGGGCCTGGCTTCCTGTTATTACCAATGAAATAAAAGAAACTTCTTATCATGTTTACTTATTACGCGTCAGAAATATCATTGAAGAACAAAGAGATGCTATTATAGAAGCTATATTCAAAGCTGAAGTTGCTGTTAATGTGCATTTTATCCCATTGCCGATGATGACGTTTTACAAAAAAATGGGCTATTCTATTGATAATTATCCTGTTGCATACAGTAATTATGCTTGTGAAATAAGTCTCCCTGTATATTATGACCTGACGGATGAACAAACTGAGACCGTGATTAATGTCGTTTGTGAAGCTGTTGAAAAAGTTATATATTAAACGATTGCAATATAAATAAGTTTTATGAAACGATTGTTCGATATTGTTTTTTCATTAATTTTTCTTATCTTACTTTTACCATTATATTTGATAATATCTTTATCAATTATTATTGATTCGAAAGGTGGTATTTTTTATCGTCAGCAAAGGGTGGGCAAGAACAGTATCGATTTTTGGCTTTATAAATTCAGAACAATGAGAACGGGTGCTGAAAAGAACGGATTGCTTACTATTGGAAGTAATGACACAAGGGTTACAAAAGTGGGATATATTCTACGAAAATATAAGATGGATGAATTACCCCAGTTATTTAATATTCTTTTGGGTGATATGAGTATAGTAGGCCCCAGACCAGAGGTCAGGAAATACGTTAACCTTTACAATAAAGAACAACTTACAGTTTTATCTGTCAAACCCGGTTTAACAGATTTTGCTTCATTAGCTTATATCAATGAAAGCGACCTCTTAGCACAGAATAAAGAGCCGGAAACGTTGTATATCAATGAGATAATGCCCGATAAGTTAAGGCTCAATCTGGAATATATTGAAACAAGAAGTTTCTTTACAGATTTTCAAATAATTTTAAAGACGGTTAAGAAAATTTTTATATAGAAAATTTTCCTTAATTTTGCTCAAATTAAAGTGTTCATGTTACGAAACATATATTTATTTATATTCATTCTTGTATTTTCATTTACTTCTTGTAGTAATGATGAGAAAAGTAAAACATCGGAAATTAAAAAGCCGGTAGTTGTTAATATTCCTGATGTTTTAAAAAAAGATACAATAATATCAAAACATCTGTCTGAACTATCACAGAACTTAGGAGATTTCTCTGTAATTGTTGAGAATGTTGCTGATGGCTTAGATGCTATTGGAATAAAGGATATTAAAAACCCCTCTCTTTTTGAAAAAATGCAACTTATGAAAATTGTTTTGCCTAAAGTTGAACCAGCAATGAAATTGGTTAGAAATATACAGCAGTTAGATATAATTTCAGAAAAGATAAAAGATACGCTGCCACAGGATAAAAAAAACGCTTTTATTGCTTTTGAGAGGGTTTTTAAAAATAAGTTCGATACACTTAATAATCGTTTTAAACAATATTTAACAAAAGATAATTAAAATATCTGATTTTAATTATTAATTTCAACTCAATTATGGGAAGTAAAATAATAACTGATTTAAAAATAATAAAAAGAATTATTGATACGTGCGATGCTTGTTATGTTGCAATGGTTGATAAAGAAAACAAGCCTTATGTGCTTCCCTTTAATTTTGGTTATGATGGACAGTTCATTTATTTACATTCAGCAGCAACCGGCAAAAAAAATGATATTTTAAAAAACAATAGCAATGTGTGTGTAGCCTTTAGTACAGACCATCAATTATTTCACAGAAATGAAGAGGTGGCATGTAGTTATGGAATGAAATTTAGAAGCGTTGTCGCTTTTGGTAAAGTAAAATTTATTACAGATTACGATAAAAAAATTGAAGTATTAAATAAGGTTATGGAGAAATATTCTGCTAATATCTTTAATTATAATGAACCTGCAGTAAAGAATGTAGAAACTTTTATAGTGGAAATTGAGAATATAACAGCCAAAGAACTAGGATATTGATAGAAAAAATATGATAAAATTTAAAGATAGAATATACCCTGCTTTAGCGTATTTAAAATATAGAGCTAATTCAAAAAATGCTCATGGCATACATTCTCCATTTGTATTCGATTTATATAACAATGTTATATCTAATAATGCTGTAGTTACAGGTAGTGAAAAAATAGAGGACATAAGAGAGCAGCTGCTGTTAAGGAAAAGTTTTATTGATGTAATTGATTATGGTGCTGCATCAAATATACGTTCGGATATGAGGCGCATTAGAGATATTGCATACTACTCTATGAGTGGTAAAAAGAAATGTCAGCTTTTGTATAATCTGGTTGCTAATTTTAAACCTACAAATATAATTGAACTGGGTACATCGTTTGGCTTGACAGCCATGTACATGTCATTAGCAGCACCAGAAATTACTGTTAATACTGTAGAGGGTGATTCTCAAACTCTTGCTATTGCCAACTCTTTTTTTGAACAGTTAAATTTCAAGAATATTAAATCTATGAATTCTACTTTCGATAGCGCACTTCCATATATACTAAAAGAAAATAAAAAAGCTGATTTTATTTTTTTTGACGGCAATCATCTTAAAGAACCGACACTAAGATATTTTAACGAGTCTTTCCCATATGCTCATAATAACTCGGTTTTTATTTTTGATGATATTCACTGGTCATCTGAAATGAATGAAGCCTGGCAAGAGATTATCAGTCACCCACAAGTAACTGTAACAATTGACTTATTTTATTTAGGAATAGTTTTCTTTAAGAAGGAATTAAGTAAACAAGACTTTGTGTTAAAGTTTGATTAACAACAAAATAAAAAAGGGCTTCTAGCCCTTTTTTATTTTGTTGTTAATCAATTAATACTTCCTGATAATTTCTTCCAAAAATGGTTCTAAAACATTTAAGATTTTATAATCTTTGTCTTCATCATTATCTGAATAAACAGTATTAATAGTTTCATTGTTTCTGATAAGTTTAATTTCGTTGTCAATAATTTCAACCAATAAACCTTCAGGCATTATCTGTTCTTTTAAAGTAATTTCTTCTGCAGAATCAGCATTATCGAGAATGACAATATCAGCACCTTTGTGCAACAGTCCAAAATCATATATGTCATGCTTGTTATGTTTGAATAAAGCAAAATCAAGTTTGGGGTTTCTCAGAATAATTTTAACATTCTGGTCATGTTCAGGGTTATTATAGAAATAAGCGCCATTAAAGAAAACACCTTCTTCGAGGAGACTGCCAAAATAAATATCATTTTTCAAAGCGTGTAATTTGTCGTTTAAAATATTTGAAAAATTTAAGCTCACGTGGTTTGTTGCAATAATAGGGATACGTCCTGTATCACCATTAATGAAGTGAGAGAGCATGATATATTTTGGTACATCAACAGAGCCACCATAGGCAGGAGCCAGGTGCATAAACACTCCAGGACCGGCATTTATTTCAATAATTCCAAAATTGCCTTCAGTCCATGGTTTTGAAATATCGGCTGCCAGAACGTCAATACCCAAAGCTTTAACATTGAAATAACCGGCAATATCTTCAACCATTTTAATATTAACAGGGTGAATCTTGTCAGTTACATTTATAGATACACCTCCTGCTGAAATATTGGCAACTCTTCTGAGTGTGATTCTTTCCCCATCTGCTGGTACAGAACTTAGAGATAGTTTCTGGAGTTTGAGAAAATCAACTAAATTTTCATCAGTTTTAATTTTACACAAAGGAGAACGGGCATTATCAAGTCTGATAATTTTGGCATTTTCTTTAGCTATCAGTTCTTCTATAGTGCTTTTACCATCACCATCAACATAAGCAGCTACTCTTTCGAGTGCAGCTATGAATTTACCTCCTATTGAAATCAAACGGTGGTCAGTACCATAGATTTGTTGTTGGACAATGGCTCCATCGAAATTAACGCCTTCTTCACTGGCAGCTTTTATTATCTTGTTAAAAGCTTCTCTCACTTGACTTTCATTTTCTATATTAGTTGTTACGCCTTGTCCTTTATGTCCTGCAACGGGTTTAACAACGCAAGGAAATCCTAATTTGAGAGCTTCTTTAACGATTTCTTCTTCTTCATAGCAATTTTTACCTTGTGGTGTAGGGAAACCACACAGCATCAAAAAGTCGGCAACCATATCTTTAAACATAGTAAATTCAGTGTCTTTAATACCGTCAGTATGGAATGTTGTTGAACGACCTCTGAGTTGTTTCTTGCCGTAACCCCACATAAATTCATTTTCTTCAAAAAGATAAATCACAGGAATATTCATTTTTACACCTGCTTCAATCAATGAATAAAGTGTTGGACCTCCATACAATGATTTATCAAACATAGCCTGCAGTTTAGTAAACTCTTTAACAATATCAAAATCCCTGTCATTTGACATGGCTCTGAACCAGTCGCTTACAAGATATACAGCTTCTTCTGCAACATTTTTATCAAGATATTCTACTGCCAGAACATATTCATCGCCATCACCACTTATGGAATATTTACTTATGAACAGATCAATATCCATTTTAAGAACTTGCATGAGTGTTTCTGCAAATAAATAAACAACATAAGGTGTTTCAATATCGTTTAGTTTTGGAAAGACTTTAACAATTTTTTCTTTGTAAAACTCAACGGTATCACCCTCAGGAGCTATAAACAAATTGAAAACCAGTGCCTGACGGTCTAAATAATAACTGGGACCATTGTAAGCGTAAAATTTACGTGGTTTAAAATCTTTTTCTTTAAAAATCTCAGAGCGGTACTTGTAGATTTTTTCATTTTCAATTTCAAATTGTTTTTTTACTGCTTCAATTAGTTGTTTAGCAGCATCCAGACTGTTGTCGTTATCCATATTTTCCATTTTTATTAAAATTTTATTTGGTTACAAAATTAGTTTTTTATTGTTTTTTTAAATCTTCGATTAGTTTCAGAACCTCTTTTCTGAATTCAAGTTCTTCAGTTAGAATCTTCTTATATTCTTCATTTTCATGTTTAAGTGAATTATTCTCAGCAATCAGAACCTGAGTTTCGTGAGGTAAATCAATTTGCTTTTCAACCTCATTATTATCTCCTTTAACGACTTCTTTTGAGGCTACTAAGTCATTCTTTAAGGATTCTATATCATTGTTCAAATCTTCATTTTCCTTCTTTAGCTGCTGATTGTAAAGTTTCTCTTCATCGAAAAGCCTCCTTAAGTCACTTATCTCATCAGCAAATTTAGATTTTTCATATTTGTGCTTTTCTATTAAGTCTACTTCTTTTAATTCGTTATCTCTTTCTAAATCATGGATTTTATTTCTTAGCAATTCGATTTCAGGACTTTCATCTTTTATCTCCTGGGCTTCTGTTTTTTGCTGATTTGAAGCAAGATTTTCTTTTAACTGATTAATTTCAATTTCTTTAGAAACGATTATATCCTGTAATTCTTTTACTTTATCACTTTTTTCAGATTCAGTAACATCCTTAATACTAACTATTTGGGCAGACAAGCTGCTGTTTTCTTGCTGAAGTGTTGAAATATTATTTTGTAAAGATTCAATACCCTGTTGAGCTTCTCTTAGTTTTTCTGTAATACTTTTATTTTCATTTTCGAAGTTTATTTTATTCTCTTCAATGACTTGATTATATGCAGCCTCAACCTCTTGAAGTTTTGAATTATTGACTTCCTGAGTACTTGTATTTTTTAATTGTTCCTGATATTGTACATGTAATACTTCTAATTTTTTAATCTGACTTTTTAGTTTGCTGGCTTTCAACGTTTTGATGATAAAAAGAATCAGTATAACTAAAAATAGAAGTAACACTATTCCCGTTCCATAAATGCCCCACTTAATCAAATTTCTTTTTTTAATAAGCTGAGCTTCTTTTTCAGCTAGTTGCTTGGTAAGTTTTTCGTGAGTTGGAACTAAACTATTGTATTTGTCCCTGATAGTGAACAAATCATTGATTATAAAGTTGTCTTTCTGAATCAGTTTTGATTGTATAAGAGCTAAATTTCTGATATTGAACCATGTGCTGTCTTTCTTGGTTTTAAATTGCGCATTAATCGAATCATATTGCATGAGAAGATGATTCCTTTTATTGATAGATTTTTCGAATTTATCTTCTGCTTTTAGATTGAAAGAGCACGAAAAAATTATTAAAGTACAAATTATACATGTTAAGTTTTTCATAATCAATGAGTTGATTGAATATTTAAAATATGTGTTTTTAATAAAATCTGTGTTAGAAAATGTTTTTTTATGGATATCTAAATAATAAAATTATATAAACGATAAAATTTCGGACTGCAAAATTATAAAATTTACTTATACAAACAATATACATACATTAAAATATTCATAAAAAGTGTTATAGATGAGTCAACTTTAAAAGTTTTTTATTTGAAAATCAGCTTTGCCACGCATATAAAGAGAGGCTGATTCTAAGCGACTACCCTTTAGGCCTTAAGGGATAGAGCAGGCAAAAAACAAAAAATTAACTGCAAAGAACACTAAGGAAAGGCACGCAAAGAACCGCAGAGAAGAAAATAAATGGAGAGTCATGGTTTCACTGTGGGTGCGCTTGTGGGTGGCAGTTGAAGCCATGACTAAGCGATGGAAAATGAGTTGGATTATTGAACCATCAGTTTAATAGTTTCCAAATGGTTGTCGCTTTTTATTCTCACAAAATATAAACCGGCAGCTTTAAAATCTATTCTGTTTAAAATAATTTGATGAGTTTTTAGGTCTTTTAGGGTTTTGATAATTTTACCTTGTAAATCGAAAATATCTATTGTAATATTGTCTAATTTAAAATTTTCAGATAATAAAATTAATGATGAATGAATCAGTGGGTTAGAGTATATTATTACATTATCAGTAGGTTTTCTTAATAAACTCATATTAGTTAAAATATTAACACCTTTATTATAACATGTTTTATAAATACTTGTGTCAATACCAATATCCCAAATCCCATTTCCATCAAATTTATAATATAAAGAATCGTTTACAGTTAAGCACATAACAGCTTTATTAGAAGAATAGTCATTAAATGTCTCAAAAAGTCCTCTCATATTGCCAACACCCTCTACCCAAATATGCCCCCCATAAAAAGATATATTATCAGTTTTAATTGAAAATTCATTTCTAATTTTACCGCTGATTAAAATAGGTCCTAAGCCAAGACACCAGGCTTTTACTTTATTTCCAATTTCATTGTAAACAAAAAAAGTATCACCAACATTAATACTAAAATCATAAAATATTAATTCATTAACGCTATCTTTGGGAATAAAATAAACTTTTCTTAAAAGAGTATCTTGTCTAATTGCGCATAAATATGATGTGTTAGGACTTGACGCTTCAATTGTTGAATCTATCAGACCATCGTTGAAATAAAGTTTATTGTATTTTATAGTGTTAATAATTGTATCATTAATTAAACCATAAAACTTGGTTCGATATTGTTGACTATCAGGATAAAATAAAGTAAATTCAAAGACATTCCACACCGCATTAGAATCTGGAAAAGGTGTATAGGCTTGGGAAAAACTATTATGGGAAACAAATAGCATTAAAAAAGAAATACAAAAATATAAAGCTTGTTTTTTAATGCTAAATATCATTCAGAATAAATTTAAATCCTTCAATGTAATACAAATATAATCATAAAGTAAAGAAAATAAAAGTTTTTACTTATATATTTATTCTTGTATTCTCTGTGGCTCTCAGCATTTAACCCTTCTTCTCTGTGCCTGTGGTTATATATTTTCTTGCATTCACAGCGACAGAATTGTCCAAGTGCTGCATTTTTAACTTTAGGCACTTTAGTTCACTTTAAGTACTTTAGGCACTGAATTTTTTACTACTTTTAACGAAATTTTCGTTTATGCCCTTCAAACTTATTTCCGATTTTTATCCTACCGGCGATCAGCCTGAAGCTATAGCTGCATTAGTTAAAGGATTACGGGATAAAGAAAAACATCAGGTGTTACTTGGTGTAACCGGCTCGGGTAAGACTTTTACCATTGCCAATGTTATCAATGAAGTGCAAATGCCTACCTTGGTGTTAAGTCATAATAAAACACTTGCCGCCCAGTTGTATGGTGAGTTTAAGCAGTTTTTCCCTGATAATGCCGTAGAATATTTTGTGTCCTATTATGATTATTATCAACCCGAAGCATATCTTCCGGCATCAGACACCTATATAGAAAAAGATCTGGCTATTAATGATGAAATTGAAAAGTTGCGATTAAGCACTACAACTGCTTTATTATCAGGACGTAGTGATGTTATCGTTGTGTCGTCAGTTTCATGTATTTATGGCATTGGGAACCCCGATGACTTTACCAGTAATGTCATCAGGCTTAAAATAGGTGAAAGTATGGGACGGAATAACTTCCTTCATTTGCTGGTAAATGCTATGTATTCACGCACTGATGTCGATTTTCAAAGAGGCAATTTCAGGGTGAGAGGCGATACGGTGGATGTTTATGTGGCTTATTCTGATTTTGCTTACAGAATCGTTTTCTGGGACGATATCATTGAAGAAATAGTTTCTTTTGAGCCTTCAACAGGAGATAATATAGATAAACTTGAAAGTATTTCAATTTTTCCTGCCAACATTTTTAATACATCAAGAGATAATCTGAATAAGTCTATTGTTCAGATACAGGATGACCTTCTGATTCAGTTGGAATTTTTAAAGGAAAATGACAAAATGCTGGAAGCTAAAAGATTAGAGGAGAGGGTGACTTATGATATGGAGATGATGAAAGAATTGGGCTATTGCCCGGGAATAGAGAATTACTCCCGCTATTTTGACGGAAGAGAACCCGGAGCACGTCCATTTTGCCTGCTTGACTATTTCCCAAAAGAATTTTTGATGGTCATTGATGAAAGCCACGTTACCGTGTCACAGATAAAGGCTATGTATGGCGGTGACCGTTCACGAAAGACAAATCTTGTTGAGTACGGATTCCGATTGCCTGCTGCTCTTGATAACAGACCTTTAAAGTTTGAAGAATTTGAAACTATTATTGACAAGATTATCTATGTAAGTGCTACACCGGCAGATTATGAACTTGAAAAAACACAAGGTGTTGTTGTTGAGCAGGTTATAAGACCCACAGGATTGCTTGACCCGATTATTGAAATAAGACCAAGTCTTAACCAGATAGATGACCTGATAGGTGAAATAAATAAAAGGGTTGCCCTTAAAGAACGTGTACTGGTTACAACTCTTACTAAAAGGATGGCTGAAGAGTTGACAAAATATCTCTCTAAATATAATGTGAATTGCCGTTATATCCATTCAGAAGTACATACCATAGAAAGGACTGAAATATTGAGAGACTTAAGGATGGGCGTTTTTGATGTGCTTATTGGTGTTAATCTTTTGCGTGAAGGCTTGGATTTACCTGAAGTTTCTATGGTGGCAATTCTTGATGCCGATAAAGAAGGATTCCTTCGTTCAGAACGTTCACTGACACAGACAGCAGGAAGGGCTGCTCGAAATCTTAACAGTCTGGTTATCATGTATGCTGATAAGATAACAAATTCGATGCAACGAACTATTGATGAAACCAACAGAAGACGTATCAAACAGATTGATTATAATGTTGAACACCATATAACTCCCAAACAAATTGAAAAGTCTTTACAATCTATCTTAGGACAAACAACCGTTGTTGACTCTCATGGGAAGCCCTATATCGAAAATAATAATATAAACTTAGCTGCTGACCCTGTCGTGAAATATATGACTGCTGACCAGTTGAGAAAATCTATTCAGCAAGTGCGTAAGCAAATGGAACAAGCTGCTAAAGAACTTAACTTTTTAGAAGCTATCCGATTAAGAGATGAAATGAACTATTTGAAAGGCTTGGTTGGAGAGAAAGAGAAATAAATTGTGTGCCAGTAAAATAAAAATAATGCTATGCTTTCAAGAATAGAATCTCACTGCCTTTAGACGTTTTTCATTGAAGAAGAAAACCTTATCGAAATTTGTTTTAAAACAGAAAAATTATTAACTTTGTGAAATGAAACAAAGGATTTATATAGACACTTCAGTAGTTGGTGGATACTTTGATGAGGAGTTTAAAGAAGCTACACAAAAATTGTTTGAAAGACTCGAGAAAGGGGAAATAATTTTTGTTATTTCAAACTTATTAGAGCTTGAGCTTATAGATGCTCCAAAGCATGTGCGAGAACTTTTTATATAATTTCCCTTCCGATATGTTTGAACGTGTTTCATTAACCGCGGACATAATATTGCTTGCAGACACTTATATTTCTTCAGGTGTTGTTGGAAAAACTAGTTTAGAAGACTGTCGTCATATAGCGATGGCAACTATTAATAGAGTTGACGTATTAGCAAGTTGGAATTTTAAACATATTGTAAACCTTGACAGAATAAAAGGATATAATTCAGTAAATTTGCGATTAGGTTATCCAATGATTGAAATTCGTAGCCCCAAAGATTTAATACTTTATGAAAATGAATAAGAAAAATGAAAAGAGCTTTGATGCTGTTAAGATGATGCGTGAGATACGTGATAAAATTAGTCAGGAGACCATAAACATGACTTATGATGAATTGAAAGCATATATAGAAACACGTATCAAACAAAGCGGATTAAAACCAATAGGGCAAAAATAGATTTGTTCTGCCACTATCTTCGATTTATCTGTTTCAATGCATAACTTCAACTTCTTACGCTCGAATCAATGTGAGCTTTTATATATTAGAAGTTAAAATTCTTCTATATCAACCATTATAGTTATTTTTGTATTTAAATAATATTAATAATGATTGAAGAACTTATCTGTAAGGTTACTGTTGAAGCCTTAAAGCATTTATTTGGTATTAATATCGATAGTGAAATTGTATCTGTTCAGAGGACTAGAAAAGAGTTTGAAGGTGATTATACAATAGTAGTTTTCCCTTTTGTGAGATTTTCTAAAAAAGACCCCCAATCAACAGCTCAACAAATAGGTGACTATTTAATTGAAAATGTTCCTGATGTGGTTAAATTTAATGTTATCAAGGGCTTTCTAAACCTTTCTGTAGGGGATAAGTACTGGTTGTCATTTCTGAAAGCAAATGAAAAGAATATTGATTTTGGCAAAAATACATACCAAAAACCTTCGACTTTTGTTGTCGAATATTCCTCGCCAAATACAAATAAACCTTTGCATCTGGGACATATAAGAAATAACTTGCTGGGCTATTCAGTAGCTGAAATTCTGAAATATGCGGGCAACAAAGTTCATAAAGTGAATCTTGTCAATGACCGTGGCATACACATTTGTAAGTCAATGTTGGCATGGCAGCAGTGGGGCGAAGGTGAAACCCCTGAAAGTACAGGAATGAAAGGCGATTTTTTTGTCGGTAAATATTATGTGTTGTTTGAACAATATTATAAAAAAGAAAGGGAAATACTGATAGCACAAGGTCTATCAGAAGAAGATGCTGCTAAAAATGCACCTCTTATTCAACAGGCTCAGGAGATGTTGCGTTTGTGGGAAAACAAGGATAAAGATGTTATTTCATTATGGAAGAAAATGAACAAATGGGTGCTTGACGGTTTTGATGTTACGTACAAAAAGTTGGGAATTGATTTTGATAAAATATATTATGAGTCGGAAACTTATTTGTATGGCAAAGTCATTATTGAAGAAGGACTTAATAACAAAGTATTTTACAGAAAACCTGATAATTCTGTCTGGATAGACCTTACCAATGAAGGACTCGATGAGAAGCTGCTTTTACGTAGTGATGGAACTTCAGTTTACATGACACAGGATATTGGGACAGCTCAACTGAGGAAAAACGATTTTGATGCTGATAAGTTTATTTATGTGGTTGGCAATGAACAGAATTATCATTTTGAGGTATTAAAGCATGTGCTAAAAAAACTAGGCAAAGATTGGGCTGATGGGCTGTTTCATTTGTCTTATGGAATGGTTGAACTGCCTGAAGGCAAGATGAAATCACGCGAAGGTAAGGTAGTTGATGCCGATGACTTGATCAATGAGATGATTGAGACTGCCCGTAAACAAACTGAAGAACTTGGAAAAATTGAGGACTTTAATAATGAGGAAGCGAAAAAACTTTTTAATATTCTGGCACTGGGTGCTATCAAATATTTTATCCTTAAAGTTGACCCAAAGAAAAATATGATTTTTAATCCTGAAGAATCAATTGACTTTAATGGAAATACTGGTCCGTTTATTCAGTATTCTTATGTGCGTATAAATTCGCTTTTAAAAAAGGCTGAATCTTTAAATTTATTAACAGTTGAAAAAGATTTCTCTGCATTAAACATTGATGAAAAAGAAAAATCTCTTTTAAAATTGATTCATGATTTCCCTGCTATAATAGAAGAAGCCGCAAATACATTAAGTCCTGCATTAATTGCAAATTTTCTTTATGAGGTAGCCAAGGAGTACAACCAGTTTTATCATGACTTTCCTGTTCTTAAAGAGCCGGATGATACAAAAGCTTATTTCAGAATAAAACTTACCGAATTCACAGGCTTTGTCGTTAAGAAAGGGTTAAGTCTCTTGGGAATAGGTGTCCCTGAAAGAATGTAAGATGAAGTGCCTAAAGTGAACTAAAGTGAGCTAAAGTGTCTAAAGTTGAGTTTTAAAGTTATATTATCTTAGAAAATGAATAGCAAAATAACTAGTTTCAGCAATCCAAAAATCAAAAAACTGAATGGTCTTATGAAGAACAGCCAGTTTAGAAAAAAAGAGAACCTTTTTGTGGTGGAAGGGGTGAAGGAGGTAAATGCTGCTATAGACTCTGGATTTAAGCATGAGATGTTTTATATTTGCAGGGATATTTTTTTGGATGAAGCCCTTGAAAAGAAAATAAGGCGTTTGGAAAATTCTGAAAATCAGATTATTTATGAAGTATCTAAAGCTGTCTATGAAAGCATTGCATATAGGGAATCAAGCCAGGGTATTATTGCTACTTTTCATTCTAAGACAAATAAAATAGAAGATTTAAAATTATCAGCACATCCGCTGGTTATTGTTTTGGAATCTGTCGAAAAACCAGGTAATCTTGGTGCTGTACTAAGGACTGCAGATGCTTCCGGAGCTGATGCTGTCATAGTTTGCGATCCTTTGGTTGACATATATAACCCAAATGTTGTACGTTCCAGTGTAGGATGTATTTTTTTTCAACAGATTGCTGTTACCAACACAGCCGATGCGATTAAATGGCTTAAATCTAAAGGTATAAAAATATTTGCAACGGCTCTACCTGCTACTAAGATGTATTACAATTTCAATTTCAAAAAAAGTTCAGCTATTGTTATGGGCAGTGAAGCCAATGGCCTTTCAAAAGAATGGTTCGACAATGCTGATGAATTAATTAAGATACCTATGTTAGGCAAAACGGATTCACTTAATGTATCTACATCAGCAGCTATTGTTGTTTTTGAAGTGGTAAGACAAAGAAGCGTTAAATAAAGAAAAACCTATTCAAAGTTTATTATTTTTGCCCTTTAACTTTAAGTACTTTAGGCACTATAGTTCACTTTTTACACTGATCGTTTGTCGAAGTGTAGGAACCTATGCAGTGCGAAGTTTGCAACTTCGCACAATATTTTTATAAATTTAATTTTACAACTTCTATCATACTTTCCATATCTGCATAATTTCTTGCACTCGAATATAAGTATTCTTCAGGCTTTTCAACTATACCGGCTTTAACCGGATTGTTATGAATATAATTTACTTTCTGCGTTATGAATTTATTTGAATATATCTCAACAGGATGGCTTTCTTGGATCCAAAACTGAAAGTTTTTATTTCTTGAATGTTTTGTTGCCTCAAATGAAAACAAATTCAACATCCATTCTCTTCTGCTTTCTTTTTCTGTTTTTATTGTTGCTATTATTTTTTTGCTTGTAAATTTTTTAAAGTCTCTGATAATATCGCTTAAATTTTTTTCATCGCAGTTAATAAGTAAATGAAGATGATTTGTCATTATCACATAAGCAAAAATATTCAATGCTTTATTTTGCTGACAGTACTTTAAACTGTCAATTATTATATCCTTATATATTTTTCTACTAAAAATATCAATCCATCCAACTACGGTAAATGTAAGATAATATGCTTTGGATTGGTCGTATATCTTGTATTTGAATCCCATAATTAAACAAAATATTTTTTCTTGTTAGTCACAGACTAACATTTATTAATGTGCGAAGTTGCAAACTTCGCACCTCTTCTTGTGCAGTGCGAAGTTTGCAACTTTGCACATTATTCTTTAATCCAACTCACAATATATTCAACATCCCCAGCCATCTTGTTAAAATTATTCACTTCCCATTTGCCCTTCATATTAAGTTCGTTGCAGGCAAGCTCAAAATGAGTCATGGCAATACCCATATCTATTTTTTGAAGGTCAATGTTTTTAAAATACTTATTGTAACCGGGTGTGCGTTTTAGATAAAAATGAAACATCTCATTATCTTTTACAATGCGCCATGGTTGTTTGTTCGAGGCTGAAGGAGCTAATCGTATCATTTCCAAAGGAATATGAAATAAGTCAGCATCTTCTTCTGTCAAAGGTGTTGAAAAATTGTCTTTATAAAAAAGTTCTTTCCAGGGTTTCCGGCTATCTGCTTTGGCGGCAAATCTTATTGTGCTTTCTTTGAGTGTTTTTATAGGTGAAGCATAACCAAAGGGTGTTATGGCAGGGATAATAGTATCACTTTCTGAATGGAGTACCTCTGCAAAATCACTGCGGCTAAAAGTACCGCCAAGCCAACAAGTCCCTATATTTAATTCTGTCAGATGAAGTATGATTTTCTCCAAAAGGTAGCCGTAATCTTCGAAGGCATATTCGTTTTTCTTTACTTCACCTGCAATAAAATATTTTGCCCCATCAATAAAACCATAGGTCCCTAATTTAATTTTCTGATTTTTAAGAGTAAAATCTTTCTCAATAATGGTAAATTTAATCTTGTTTCCAAATAGTCCGATTGTATAGCTGTCAATAAAAGATTTTATGTGATTTAATACTTCTAAAGGGATGACTTTTTTTGTATAGCTGCGTTTTGATTGTCGTTTTTTTATTAATTCAATTACGGAAGTTTCAAATTTCATATTTAAGAAAAGGGATTATAAGCGTATATTAATTTATTTTCGTGTCGAATGTAGAAAAAGTGAAGAAGTTAACCCTGTTGGGTTTAACGTTAATATCTATTGAGTAAGTTCTTGATGAGTTTGTAAAGGGGCTTTTTGCTACAAAGCTCAGCGTGTGTTTACCTTCAGGCAGGCGGAATCTTGTCAGATAAATACTGTGCGGTATAGTTTGCCAGTTTCTGGTATCTGCTTTTTCTGTTATGGCATTGAGTATGCCTAAAGCCGCTCCTGCATCCTGATTTTGTGTGCGCAATGCCATCTCAGCTGCTTTTTTTAAGGCTAAACGCATAAGGGCATTTGAAAACTCTCGTAACATTCTGTCTTCTAGCGATTTAAAAGCAATGGCATTGATGTTCTGTACCAGCTCCATCTCATAGGTTTCGTTATTTATCTTTACTGAACCTGAATTATATAAAGGTATGCGTTCTACATATTTTGGGAAAGCCACCCTTAACATTTTTAGGTCACCCAAGCCGCCATTACCCTCTTTAGATTCCATGGGAAAAGGAAATGACATGCCATATTCCTCATTAACAAAAGTGCACATGCCATCTGAGCCTTTAACAAGAACAAAATTAATACTCCATTCTTCTTTTATTGGTGATAAACCATTATTCCATAGAAATACCACATCATACAATGCCTTGTTTAAAGGTTCTTCATATTTGATGTTAAATTCTTTTTCATACAAACTTACCTGATCATTAAACCCGGTTAATTGAGCTGTTCTTATCAAATCCTTTTTCAAGTTGAGTGGAGCTGCAACGCTAAACAATTTTGAGTATTCATCGTTGTAGCAGTTATAGGCATTTCTATAAGAAATAAAAGCATTATTGTATTCTTTTGACGACTCAAATAAAATACCCATCAGATAATGAGCAAAAGCGTCATTTTTATAATGGTTATTTTTTGAATATTTATCCGATAAGGCATTGAGTTTTACATTTATACGCCGTGCTTCTACAAGTGCATCGTTGTAATTGTTGAGGAATACAAAATTCAAAGCTTTGAAGTAATGCAGAGTTAGAAGCTCAAAATCTTCTCCTTTATACTCTGTAGCTAGAGGATTGCTAAGCAACGCCAATGCCTCACTACCTATTTTCTTTTGATAATCTTCGCCAAGGATATAGGCTTGTTCAAAATAATTATTGCTTTCAGTATATTTGCCCAGAGCATGAGCAATAGCACCTCTGTTTAAGAAGTAAATAAGCTTATTGTTTCGGGTGGGGCCTTTTTTGTCTTTATCTAATATTTGCTCAGCTTTTTCAAATTCTCCATTTCTATAATATTCATTAAACTTGATATTTTTTTTATAATAGCTTCTGCATGAAGCTAATAGCAACACTAAACAAAAAGCATAAGTCAGTAAAGAAAGTCTATTTCTGAACATAGATGAAGATTTTCCTTTTTTAGAACAAAAGGTTAAAGGTAAACATATAAAAGAGAGTTCTAAATATACCTATTTCGTTATTAACTTGCATAATTGGAATAATGGAATAATGGAGAGATGTGAGTTTTTTCAATTTTCCAATGTTTGGACACTGAGCGAAGTCGAAGTGCCAACTTTCCATAATTCCTGAATTTATAGAACCCACCGAAATTAAAATGTTATTTATTTATAAGTTTTTTAATTTTTTTCTCACCCAACCAAACTTTTTCATTGGTTTCGAGGTTTGATAATTCGAGATTGACCTGATAATAAACTACTTTATCTTTACCATATTGGTCAACAATAGAATTGATAGTGCCATTAAGCATATAATCGGCACCCAATTCTTTTTTCCACTTCTTTATGGTTTCGCTTGAAGCAAAATCTTGTTGGTCGGCTCTTTCAGTACGCATTTGTTCTCTGAATTCTGTACTTTGAACAAGTCTTACCAAGCCGGAATTGATAAATTCTCTTTCAAGGTCTTTGATAAATGTTTCAGGCTCAATAAGTTCAGTGGAACGGTTTTTTACATCCCCAACAATAACTACAGGTTTATTTTTAGTGGCTTCTACATGTGCGGCTCTCCATGGGCGACTTAATACATCACTTATCATTTCCTGGGCAACAAGTTTAGAGTCGGTATCGTTCCAACGACCACTCAGGTCGATTTGTTTATTCGGATCAATGCGTTCTACTGTTCTTCTGTTGCATGAATACAATCCTGAAAAAACAATTAAAAGGGCAATAAAAGTTATTTTTTTCATGGTGAATTAATTTTTTAATTTATTATTAAATCAAAAGTAAGAAAAATAATTATGAAAATGAAAAGTTTGTAGTAAATTTAATAGGTTGATTCTGTTGGAAGACTGTATTCATTTGTCATTGGTCACTTATCATCAGCAACTGGCAACAGAATTCATCTGACATACCGAATACCGAATACCGAATACTGAATACAAAAAACTACTGTCTTAATTATCAAAAAAAAATCACTTCTTCGTTTGTATCCATTTTGCTCCCTGATGTACTAATAAGGAAGAACCCACGCCGATAACAATACCTGCGAGTACATCGCTTGGATAATGTACCCCTAAGTGCATACGCGAGTAGCCAGACAGACAGGCCCATGTAAATGCAGGAGCTATCACATACCATTTGGGATAGATAAGACTTATACTGGTAGCAGTAGCAAAGGCAGCTGTGGTATGACCTGACGGGAACGAGTATGAACCCGCAGAGGCCATTTTTTGTATATCCGGATAAGTTACAAATGGACGGGGACGGTTGACAATAATCTTTAAACCAGTGCTTATGCATGATGCAAGAATAAAACCAGCTCCAGCTTCAATGCCATTGTTTCTTGTAACTACATCTTTGTTTATAAGACCTGTGGCAAAAATACCTAATGGTAAGCCTATACTGACAGGCATGACAGAATTTGTAATGACTTTAAAACTATTATCTAACCGGTGATTTCTTTTTACATTAATATCCCTTAGTAAATCGATATCTACATTTTGTGCAGAAATTGGTTTAGCAAATAATAAAATTGGCAGAAACAGATAAATAAAAGACCTCCTGACAGATAATATTTTTATTTTCATATCTTTGTGTATCTTAGAGTTTTAGTGTCTTTGTGGCGTCATTAATTCTTTATAAGGGTTTATTTTTACCTGTTAAAAATCAGGAAACTTTGTCCTGAAACTGTGTCATCAATACGTAACTTAATCTTTTTGTTAAGTGCTTCAGGCAATACTCCATTTTTATAAATAAGGGCATAGTCAATCGAAAAATGATTGATAAAATCTATTTGTGATTGCTGAATTGATAGGAATTCATTTTTCTTTTTTTGTGCTTTAACAAAATTATAAAACTCAAACGACTTAAAAAGTTGTTTAGAAAAAGTATCAGAAGTATCTGCTTTTAAATCAAAAATACTAAGGTTTGAGACAGCGTTAAATTTTTTTGTGAGTTTAACAGACATACCCGAAAAGGTAAGACCAGTAATGCCATAAGCATCTAAAGGATAATTTGAAACATCCTCTTTACCCATAAAACATACACCTAGGGGATTCAGATTATTTTTATTCAGATAGTTGGTTACATCTTCCAGATATTTTTCACCATACAATCCTAATGATATATTTTTGTAATGTTGTTGTAATTTTATATTATTGTATATGTTGTATGATGTTGCACCTATAAAGAAAAGCAAGATAAAAACATGAAGGTATGTGCTTAAAGAATTGTGTTTTAAACTGAAAGAACTAAACTCTAATACAAAAATGAATATTATAAAAATAATTAAAACAGGGATCAAATAACTAAAAAACTGACCACCACTAAAGAGATTAATTGACGCTAAGGCGCCGACAAGAGATCCAGTCAATAAAATAAGCACAATGATATAAAACAACTTTTTTAAATCATTAATGCTGTCCTTAACGGCTTCATTTTTTTTAAATAACACGTATAAAACAAAAATAATAAATGGACTAAAGATAACCGCCAATCGAAGGAAAGGGAATACTGTCCTAAAAAAAAGAGTTTTAATAAAAGTAATATTAAAAGCTTTAAAAAACTCTGAAATAATATTAATAAAACCTAAAGAATCTTCGCTTTTATTGCCCCATAAAAAGTAAATGAATACAAAAGAAGTGACAAAAACAAAAAGTAAAATAAAAAGCCATTTTAAATCAATTTTACTAAAAGTTTTATGAAAAATATTCGAAAGAGCAAAGAGTATAATACCACCTGCAATACCGGGCATAACGCCTATTGATAATAAACCAAGACATAATACAGCACCTGTTGCGATAAAATACTTTTTTTCAACAAATTTTAAGTAGGCAACAAAGATAAACGGGTAAAGAACAGCCGACTTTTTGCCCCATATATGAGTCAGATTACCCACATCGCCTCCACACCATTTAAGCAGTTCATATTTTAAATAAAACTCAAAATACATACCGCCCACAAACAGTAATAGAAAACTTAAAATCATCTTGTAGATATTGACGTTACCGTAATGTTCCCATACTGCCAGTAGCCCAATATATGAAGCAAAATAAAACAGAGGATATACAAAGAGCATCAATGTTAAAGTTCCGGCAAATGGTAATATTGACGTAAGAAACCCATTTAACCATAACTCAAAAAAATGATAAGGTGCAATACCATGAAATTGAGAATAATAGAAGTTTGAAAGAAGGTATTTATTGTTTTCCTGACCTGTCAGCGTAATGACGTTAGATATGTTATACATATCAATATAATCGACAAATGGAATAATAAAGTGAAAGCTTCCTGCCTTAAAGAACCAGATGGCTTCGAACATATAAAAGGGAAAGGACATAAATAAAATGAGCCTGAAATGACTTTTAATAAACAGGAATGTACGCTTTAAAAGGGTATTATATAAGATGGCTTTTTTATTAAAAAACCTTAAACAGAATAAAATGAAAAGGATTATAAAAAGGATGTTAACCGTTTTAAAAGCCGTTATTATAATTGAAAAAACGACAACTATAGTTACCAGTCCTAATAACAAGGAATACAATAAAACGGAATACTTTTTTTCTGGATTTTTATTGAAGGGGAGGAGGTTATAAACAACAAATCCTATAGAGGAAACGAACAAAATAATTATGAAAAAAACGCTGAAATATTTTAGATATAAAAGAGTTAACCCCATAAAAAGTGGATTATTCTAATTGGGGATAAGTTCATAAACTACTTCATTATCCCTCTTCATGCCATATTCTTCTCTGGCATATTTTTCAACAAATTCGATATCTGTTTCTAGTCTGTTGGCTAAGGTTTTGTTTTTTTCTACTTGTTCTTCTAAATATGTCTTTAATCTTACCATTTCCTGCAAGTCCTTTTTTAGTCTTACTTGGCGGAAATAATTATGATCACTGTCAATAAAACCAGCCCAAACGATAAAAGCCAATGACGCCAGAAGATATTTGTTCCTTGCTATTTTAAATATTTTTTGTCTCATGGCTAAACAATTTAATATTATTTTTATAGAGCAGAGCTTTGTTTACAAAAATACAAAACGCTTAACAATTAGTCAGTCTTTTTATTAAATAAATTTTTAAAAAAACGCAGAATATTTTGCCAGAATACTTTAAAAGCTACTAAACCACCCAGTACGGTGGCAATAATTATCTGAATAATCATGCTGCCTGAACCCGGGTCTATATATGCTAAAATGCTTAAAATATTCATCTGAAAAACAACCTTGTTTCTAAAAATAATGTCAACGCAAAATAACGAAAAAAAAGTGAGAACGTTGATGGATTATTTTTTATTATTATATATAATAATCATGTCATCGAAATAAGAGGGTTCATTACTGTTATTATAAAGATAAATATCTGTTTCTTTATTATTCATATCCTTGGGAACAGTAAAGTTTATTTGAAGGTGTTCCCACCCTGTGCTGTCCTTCTCAATAGGTTTAGATTCACTTATATAAAAATCATCAGTACCTCCTGAAATTATTATATTTCCATCTGTCCCATTTCGCCATACTTCTACATTTATAATATCTCCTAGTTTACAATGATGCAAACGGTATGTAAAACCAAATTGATTTTTATAAGAAAGCTTTGCGGAAAACTTTCCAGATCTTGCTTTTTCGCTACACTGAGTATATCCATTTTCTAAAAAAACAGAAGGCATATTTGTTTCAAAGAAATTTTCCTTTGTAACCTTTTCAGCATCACACTTAATTATAATAGATTCGAATTTAGGAGCGACATAATATCTCTTATGAAGTGTTTTAATTGTAAAAGATAAGCTGATAAATGAAAAAACAATAACTAATGGAATAACAATCTTAGGATAATTAAATTTTGAGTTATAAAACAACATAAAAAATAGTGGAAACACAGGGATAAAATATCTTCCCTGAAGATTTCTGATTATATCGCCCCCAACGCAGTCCCATATTAAATGTTGTGATAACAATACCAAGCTAATAATTACAATAAAGCTAATGAATATTATTATTTTATGATTCAGCTTTAAACTGATGATTTTACACCCATCTGTAAGTGCAACAAAGAAAAGTATGGCATACGATAAATAAATAAACCATAAGGGCAATACTGTGTCAAGCCAACCAAAAGCGCCAATGTAGCCCTGAAAATACATATCAAAAGAGTGTACAATAGAATTAACAAAAACATACACGAGATATAATCCGTGATTTAGTATATATTGCATTTGTTCATGCATATCAGCACCTTTAATTATGGGTACACTATCACGGAATTGTTCATTATACAGATTATATGGCAAGTATATGTTATTCATTATTTTAGACCAGAACAGAACAGAACCAAAAGAGATAATTAAAATCCCGATAAGCTGAATGTAATAGGTTTTTTTATTAAAAAACTTTTCTTTAGGAATTAACAGAAATAACAATATAATGGGTGTGTAAAAAAGCTTTGCCGATGCCAACAATATTATTAAGAAAGATGTAATTGCAAAATTCTTGGTAGAAATGGTTTGTTTTGAATATGCTAATTTTAAGATATATGCTATTAAGATAAATGATAATAAATTGGTTACGATATCTGCACTTAATGACATATTAATAAACAAAGACATTGGCAGCAAAGCTATAAGTGTAAAGAACCATTTATAAAAAGGAATTATTCTTATAGCATAAAAAATGCTTAATATCCATATAAATAAAGAAAATATTCTTGCACCATAAAAGATATATAATGGGGGAAAATTTAATTTTCTAAAAACAAAAATTGATATTGATTGTGGAAAATAAGAAATGGGAGAATAAAAGCCTGTATTTGGGAAATCCACAAATATTTTTTTATCTGACTCTAGGGGAGTTTTTAATTGCCCGGTAATAGTTTTATAATTTGTCTTTGAATGCATATTCCCTATTAAGCCTAAAAAAGGTTCTGTAATTTTTACAATGCTTACAGGAATATATCCACCCACCCGGTTATCTTGTTTAACAGAAATTAAATGGCCTTCTGAGATTTGATAAGCCCTGTAAAAATGATTTATTTCATCAGGAGTTTGAAAAGGCGGGGTTATTAATAATATAATCAGACCAAAGAATGAAGCAAAAATAACAAAGAATAACTCCGGCTTAAGTGTATTAATGTTGAATTTAAAAAATCTCATTTCAAACGTTATTATTTTAAATCCCACCATTCATTATTCATAAACCTCTTCAAACTGTCAGGCGTAAGGAAAGCTCTTTGCATGCCGCAAGCCCATGATAATTCCGGATTGATGCAAATTCCTTTTTTGACAAATGAAAAATCAACTGAATCAATGGGCGATTCCCAGTCAGTACAACCACTATCACCTTGTTGGTGGCGTTTTATTATTTCAGCAAATGTTGCTAAGTCCTTGCTGTTTTTTAGCTTAAAAACATCTTTAAATCTGATTATTGTGTTCGTCATCAGATTAAAGTTAAATGTGTACCATGAATAATTGTGATGGTTTCCGCCCCAGGTATAGGTATCAATGATACAGCACAAGCTAAGTAGTTTATCAGAAATATAAAACTCAAAAGGACCTAATTCATAATTGTAAATTGGATCAATTACCTCATCACCATTATAAGGATCTACATATTGCATGTCTTTTTTAACATTCTTTACTAATTCCTTTCTGATGGCTCTGTTGAATTTGACCATGCCTGGGAGTGAAGACTGAAGGCAGTATAACTCATATTCGGCTCTCCTTATTGAATCTTTAATGACAATAGTATCAAAATAAAAACCTTTAGGTAGTTTTATTTTAAGGTCAAAGGTATAATCTGTTGATTCCTTACCCTTATTGGTAGGCTTAAATATTTTGCCTGTACCAGTATCAGAATAAGTTGAACTAGTATCAAGTTTTGATACATTATTATTATTGTTGTTAACATTTTTACAATTCATATTACAACAAGTAATTATTGCTGTCGCTATAAGAAAGCCAAAAAATAATCTTTTCATTTATTTCTTTTTAGAATTCATGAATAACAGACAAAATTAATGGTATTTTAATAAGATTTCTTCTTTATAAATCATTTTAACATTGATATTATTTTTTGCAGAACTTTTACTCGTCCACATTTATCTGTGCTCTTTTTTTAATATATTTGTAATGTGAAATTCAATATCGTTTTATTAATAATTTCTTCGACCCCATTCGGGGTCATACAGCAAACTAACATGGTATTGAATGGATTTTTTATTTCTTAAAAGAAGATTATTTTTTATTAATGAAAAACATTTCGATTACAGAAAAACTAATATTTTATTTTGTCTGTCTGGGTGTTGTTGTAATTATTATTATAGGCTCCTATTCCTATTTTTTTACTAAAAGAGCTTTACTTAACCGCACATTTGATCAGTTAATCTCTTTACGGTTAGAAAAGAAAAACCGAATCGAACAGTTTTTTATTGACCGCGACCGCGACATAAACCTTATCTCCAAATCGGAAGAAATAAAAAGAATAATCGATGTTTTAAACACAAAGGAAAAATCTGTTGAAAAGATTACTAAGCTTCAATACAACTCTTATTTAAGCAATTATATCAGTACTTATGGTTATTACCAACGATTACATGTGGTGAGCCTGAATGATTTTATGTTTGATATAAATTCACCACTAACAGATTTGAAAAATAATTCTGATATTAACACCATTTCAGATTCTAACTTGAAGAATTTTTGTAAAGAAATTGTGTCGGCGAAAAAAACAATCATTCAGGATTTGACTAAGTCAAAAGTATTGATTTATATTGGAACACCTATTTTGGATGAAGCAAAAGACATTTTAGGCTTTGTAGTACTTGAAATTCCTGTTACTGCCATTAATAAGATAATGTTTGGATATTCTGAAAATAACGGACTTGGTAAGACCGGAGAAACTTATCTTGTTGGTAATGATTACCTTATGAGAAGCAATTCAAGATTTAAAGAGAATGCTGTTCTTAATATTAAAGTAACTTCTG
>Ga0114951_10000984_pt1 | contig 37318 bp, 33 predicted proteins | sample AM7aDNAmetaG_FD_88677 | JGI IMG/M metagenome (GOLD analysis project Ga0114951, IMG submission 88677) | Freshwater microbial communities from Finland to study Microbial Dark Matter (Phase II) - AM7a DNA metaG | ecosystem: Environmental > Aquatic > Freshwater > Lake | place: Finland: Lake Alinen... | reverse complement strand
GGTCGTTAGGAATCCAACAAGTCTCAGTGTACCGAGCTGCGCTTTTCCCACGCATTCAGCGCGCAATCTTCCCTGCCGCTGTCCCAATAGCGCGACGAACCGGGCGGGCGGATGAGTTTGCCGCGCCGGGGCCGAGGCTTGGACGGCTATGGGCAAGGAAAAGGGCGGATGGGTTGCGGGTGGAAAGGCGTCCGCCGACTCACGTCGGCAGCTGCGATTTGTCGGCGTCTCGTGTCGCTTATGAAGTACCCGGGCTGGGACGGTCCACACGCGCGGAGCTTGAAAGGGACGACGGGCGGTGGCACGCTGCGGGTTCATGAAAAAGTTCCTCGGCTTCACCGCCCTGTTGCTGGCCTCCGCGATCTCCCTCAACGCCGCCGACTCACCGGCGAAGCCCAACATCGTTCTCATCCTCGCCGACGACATCGGCTATGGCGACCTCTCGTGCTACGGCGCGAAACTGGTGCAGACGCCGGTGCTCGACCGGCTCGCGCGCGAGGGACGGCGGTTCACCGACGCGCATTCGCCGGCGTCCACGTGCTCTCCGTCGCGGCGGGCGTTGATGACCGGCTCATATTCGTGGCGGCAACAGGCCGGCTCGGCGATCCTCGCGGGCGACGCGTCGCTCAGCATCAAGCCCGGATCGGTGACGCTGCCCTCGATGCTGAAACAGGCCGGTTACACCACCGGGATCGTCGGCAAGTGGCATCTCGGCCTTGGCAACGAAGGCGGCCCCGACTGGAACGACGGCATCAAGCCCGGTCCGCTGGAGATCGGTTTCGATTACGCGTTCTTTTTCCCCGCCACCGGCGATCGCGTGCCGTGCGTGTTCATCGAGGACCATCATGTGGTCGGCCTTGATCCGAGCGATCCCATCGCCGTCAGTTATCTGCAGAAGATCGGCAACGAACCGACGGGCAAGGAGAACCCGGAGTTGTTGAAGCTCAAGCACACGCATGGCCACGACAACACCATCGTCAACGGCATTGGCCGCATCGGTTGGATGAGCGGCGGCAAGTCGGCACGCTGGAAGGACGAGGAGATTGCCGACACGTTTCGGAAGAAGGCAGTGGAGTTCATCGAGCGGAGCAAGGACAAGCCGTTCTTCCTCTATCTCGCCACGCACAATATCCACGTGCCGCGCGTGCCGAATCCGCGCCATATCGGAAAGAGCCAGTGCGGCATCCGCGGCGACGCCATCGTGGAACTGGACGTGGCCGTCGGCGAAGTGCTGGCGACGCTCGACCGGCTGAAACTCGCCGACAACACGCTGGTGATTTTCAGCAGCGACAACGGCGGCATCATGGACGACGGCTATCGCGACGTGAGCGGCAGCGGATACGACGACGCGACTTGCTTTTCGCATCCGTGCAACGGGGTGTTGCGCGGCTACAAGGGCAGCCTTTGGGAGGGCGGTCATCGCGTGCCGCTGATCGCGCGCTGGCCGGGGCACATCCAGCCCGGCGGCGAGTGCGGCGAACTCATCACGCTGATTGACATGACGGCGACCTTCGCCGCGCTGACCGGCCAGACACTGCCCGCCGACGGTGCGCCGGACAGCTTCAACGTGTTGCCCGCGTTGCTGGGCCGGCCGCATGACAAACCGGCCCGCGATACGTTCGTCGCGCACAGCGGTGGCACGAAAGGGCCGTTTGCAATCCGGCAGGGCCAATGGAAACTCATCCAGGCCGGCGGCGCACGGCCCAGCTATGCCGACGCCAGCAAAACCGCGGAGGCCAACAAAGCCAAACCAGCGAAGCCGGGGCCGTTCCTGGTCAACCTCGCCGACGATCTCAACGAAACAAAAAATCTCGCCGAGGACAATCCCGCCAAGGTGGCGGAGCTGCGGGCGCTGATGGAGAAACTCCGCGCGGATGGCCGCAGCCGGCCATGACGCGGATGGATGTTTTCATGGGAAGGGCGGTTCACTTGTTGAACATTGTCTTGGGGCGTTGCTGATATGCCATACTTCGATCACGACGGCGTGCGATTTCACTATGCCGATTCGGGCGAAGGTGTGCCGATTGTTTTCCAGCACGGTTTGGCAAGCGACTCGCGGCAACTCGTGGCGTCGTTTCAGCCGCCGCCGGGGTTTCGCCTGTTGAGCATGGACTTCCGAGCGCATGGCGAAACCCGGCCGGTGGGGCCTTCGGAGAAGATCGGCATGGCGGCGTTCGCCGATGACGTCGTGGCTTTCATGGGCGGGCAGGGGATTGACCGGGCCGTGGTGGGCGGCATTTCGATGGGTGCGGCGGTGGCGTTGAATCTCACGCTGCGGTTTCCCCATCGCACGCGCGCTTTGATTCTCTCCCGGCCTTGCTGGCTGGACCGGCCGCTGCCAGCCAACGCAGAGGTGTTTCTGAGCATCGCCCATTGCATTCGCCAGTTCGAAGCGAAGGAAGGCCGGGCGCAGTTCAGCCGGTCGGAGGAATATCGGGATCTTTTCCGGCAGTGGCCATATTTTGCCCAGTCGCTTTTGGGTTTGTTCGACGATTCTCGTGCGGAAGAAACGGTGATCCGGCTGGAGCGGATCGCCCGCGATGCTCCCTGCCGGAGCCTCGAAGAATTAGCTGCAATCCGCGTCCCGACACTGGTGCTGGTCAATCGCCACGATCCGGTGCATCCGTTCGAGTATGGCGCGGTTCTCGGCGATGCCATTCCGGGGGCGCAGGTGCGTGAAATCACCGCCAAGTCGGAAGGTGAATCGCGCCACGCCGCCGACGTGCAACGCTCCGTGACCGAATTTCTAAAAACGATAGGTTAACTCCGTTATGCAAATCGGCATTCTCAGCAAAGTCTTTGTGCGCCCGACGGTGGAGGCCGTGTTCGACGCCGTGGCTGCCGCCGGTCTGGAGTGCGTTCAATTCAACCCCGAAAGCGCCGGGCTGGCGCCGATGCCCGACGGGTTCCCCGCCCGGATCGCAGAGCGGGTTCGGCGCGCGGCGGTTGACCGGCGGGTCGTGATTGCCTCCGTCCAGGGAACCTTCAACATGAGCCATCCCGACGCGGAATTTCGCCGCGAGGGTTTGCGCCGATTGCGCGAGATCGCCACGGTCTGCGGGCAACTGGGCGCGCCGGTCATCGCCATTTGCATCGGCACGCGGGACCGGGAGAACATGTGGCGTCATCACCCGGACAACGATTCCCCGCAAGCGTGGCGCGACATGACCGCGTGCGTTCGCGAGGCGGTGGACATCGCCAGCGAGGACGGTGTGACCCTGGCGCTCGAACCGGAAGTCAGCAACGTGGTTGATTCGCCGGAGAAGGCACGGCGATTGCTGGATGAAATAGGCTCTCCGCATCTGAAGATCACGCTGGACGCCGCGAACTTGTTTCACGCCGGCGAGTTGTCGCGGATGTCCGAGGTGCTGGAAAACGCTTTCGCTGTGGTAGGGCACGACATCATTCTGGCTCATGCCAAAGACCTCAGCCGCGACGGCGAGGCGGGCCAAGAGGCGGCGGGAACCGGGCGTCTGGACTATGACCGTTATCTCTCCTTGCTCCGCGCGCATGGTTTCGACGGACCGTTGCTGCTCCACGCGTTGTCGGAATCGCAGGTGCCGGGCTGTGTGACGTTTCTGCGAAACAAACTGGCGCGTGTGGCGCCGCCATCCAACAAGTTTTGAAAGTTTCCGACCCGGTCACAACCATCGTCTTCATGAAACATTTCATTCCTCTGGCTTTTGTTTCGTTCGCGTTGGTCTGCGCGCCTTCCTTCGCGGCCTCGACAACCGCCGATGCCGCGCCGTCCGTCGTCAGTGCCGCGTCGCTGCGCGGAAAAGTCATGTGCGGTTACCAAGGCTGGTTTCGCTGCCCCGGCGATGCAGCCAATTTGGGATGGGTTCACTGGAGCCGGGACAGCAAGCGCATCGCGCCGGAGGCGCTGACGTTCGAGATGTGGCCGGACGTGCGCGGCTACTCCGCCGCGGAGCGATTCGCCGCGCCGGGCTTCACGCATCCCGACGGCTCGCAGGCGGAGCTGTTCAGCTCGGACAACGCGGCGACTGTCCGTCGGCATTTCGAGTGGATGCGCGACTACGGCATTGACGGCGCGTGGTTGCAACGATTCCTCGTCGGCCTGCCCGGCGCACGGGGAGAGAAGTTTTACCCGTCCAACCGCCGCGTGCTCGATCATCTGCGCGACGCGGCGCGGCAAACCGGCCGCGTGTGGGCGCTTTCCTACGACATCGCCGGCATGCCACCCGAAGGCATTTTCGAGACGCTGACGGGCGACTGGAAGAAACTGGTGGATGAAAAAATCATCGCCGACGAACGCTACGTGCGCGAGGCCGGACTGCCGGTCGTGCAGATTTGGGGATTCTACCATAACAACCCGCACACGCCGATGGACGCGGAACTAGCCAACCGGCTGATTGAATTTTTCCGGACGTCAGGCCGTTATGCCGCGTTTCTAATCGGCGGCGGCGACTGGAACTGGCGGCGCAATCCCGATCCGGCATGGCAGGCGTTCTGCCGCAAGTTCGGCGCTTACTGCCCGTGGAATGTCGGCAACCTCGGCAAAGATCGCGACGGCGTGCTGCACGCCTCGATGCACTACTGGGCCGACGACCAACGCGAATGCGAAAAGTCCGGCGTGTTCTGGCTGCCCGTCGTCTATCCCGGTTTCAGTTGGGACAATCTCAAACGGCTGCCGGCCGGCGCCAGCAACGTCTCGCGTCGGCGCGGCGAGTTTCTCTGGGAACAGTTCCACAAACTGTCGGAGCTTGGCGTGGACTCCGTCTATGTCGCGATGTTCGACGAGATGGACGAAGGCACCGCCATGTTCAAAATCACCAGCGCGCCGCCCACTCAAGGCCACTTTGTCGGCTATGAAGGCATGCCGAGCGATTGGTATTTGCGCCTCGTTGGCGAAGGCGCGCGTTTGCTAAAAAAACATCTGCCGGTGCCGGCGGAAATACCGATACAACCATGACGAGTTTTGTTTTGTGAGAATGAGAATCAACCTCATTGCGTTCCTGATCAGCCTGACGATGGCCGCCACAGCCGCCGAACCAATCGCCGCATTCACGCCCGGTGCGCGCATCTTGTTTCAGGGCGACTCAATCACGGACGGCAACCGCGGGCGCAATGCGGACCCGAATCATATCCTGGGGCACGGATACGTCTTCATCATCGCGGCGCGGCATGGGGCGGCGTTCCCCGACGCCAAGCTCGACTTCATGAATCGCGGCGTCAGCGGCAACACGGTGCTCGACCTGGAGAAACGCTGGCAAAAGGACACGCTCGATTTGAAACCCGATGTGCTGAGCATTCTCATCGGTGTCAACGACGACGGCAAGCATGTCGCCCTCGATCAATATGAGCAGGTATATGACAAGCTCCTCACCGATGCGCGGGCGGCGAACCCGAAGCTCAAGCTGGTGCTGGGCGAACCCTTTGTGAAGCCGACGGGAAAGGTCGGCGAGGGTATTCGCAAGCGGCAGGAGATCGTCGCCCGGCTTGCGCAAAAGCACGGCGCGGCGCTCGTGCATTACCAGCGCATTTTCGACGAGGCCGTGAAACGCGCACCCGCCGATTACTGGATTTGGGACAGCGTGCATCCGACTTATCGCGGCCACCAACTGATGGCCGACGAATGGGAACGCGTGGTTCGAGGGTTTTGGAAATAAACTCATGAATCAAACCTCCGTCGCGCTTGTCGTCCTGCTCCTGACGCCGCTGACCGCCGCGTGTGCCGATGATGCGCCGAATCGCGCTCCGGATGCGGGGCAGGGCGGTAAGGTTTTGGTCGGCGTCAATTACTTTGCCGGCTGGTGGGAATCGCTTCCCAATAAGTGGCACGGCAATGGGTGGACCGTCCAGGAGCCGGATTGGCGGCTGCAATTTCCGGGCCGCGTGCCGTTGCTCGGCAGCTACAACGATCAGGCCACGATGGACCGGGAGATTGCCGCCGCCGCAAGCCACGGCGTGGATTTCTTCCTCATCCTCTGGTATTTCCCGCGGCCCGAATCCCGCACGGAGGAGCAAGCGAAGTTGCTGAATCGCGGTCTGGAAAACTACCTGGCCTCTCCGAACGCCGGGTTGATGCACTTCGCGATTGAATACTGCAACGCGGCGGATTTCAGCGCGACCAACGACGCCGAATGGAACGCCTGTCTGAAGATGTGGGTGGCGGCGATGAAGCATCCCCGCTATCTGCGCGTGGATGGCCGGCTAGTTTTTAAGATTCACGACGCTGATCGGTTTTGGAAAACTCACGACCGCGACCTCGAACGCTGCGGGCGCCGCTTGAACGAACTGCGAGACGCCGTGCGTACTGCGGGACTCGGTGAGATGCTCATCGGCGGCGGCGTTATGAGCCGCACTCGGATCAATCCCGCGCATCCGGTGGCGAAGCTCTTCGATTTTACCGCGACCTACATGAGCGTCCCGCCCGTCGAACCGCGCGAGGCTGAATATCCATTCGCCACCCTGGCTCAGGAGGCCCGGCAGGCGCGCGCGTTGCACGCGGACGATCCGATTCCGTGGGTGCCATATCTGGCGGCGGGTTGGAACCCTCGACCGTGGACGCATCCGCAAGCCGATCCCCACCACCGGTCTTTTTTCACATTTCCCACCCGCGCGGAGTGGATGGAGGAGCTTCGCGCCATTAAGGAGGATTTTCGGAAATATCCACGCCTGGGTTTGCCGTGCTCCAGCGGCGCGCGGCAACCGGTTTTCACCATCTATGCGTGGAACGAATTTGGCGAAGGCGGTATTGTGGCCCCAACCAAAGGTGAGAATGATCTGAAACTAGAAGCCATTCGTAGTGTTTTCTCATCCCGTTCGCCATCAACAGGAACTTCATCCAAATAATAACCATCAATGAACACCCATATTGACGCTCGAACCATTTCAGTTGTTGCTGCTCTGCTGTTGTCGCCCTTGGTGTTTGTTTCAGGGGCCGCCGAAGCGCCGAAGCCGAAATTCCGTCCGCCTCCGGGACAGGAACTGCTCTCGGACGTCGTCTTTGGCACCGGCGGCGGGCGCGAGTTGCACGCGGAAATCCTGCGGCCGAAGGACCCGCCGAAAGAACCGATGCCGGCGGTATTGTTGATTCACGGCGGCGGCTGGGCGGGCGGTTCGCATATCGGCTACTACGCGCCGTGGCTGGTGGAGAAGGGTTATTTCACTGCCGCCATCGAGTATCGGCTCAGCGGCGATGCAAAATGGCCCGCGCAGATCGAAGATTGCAAACTCGCCGTGCGCTGGTTGCGCGCCAATGCCGCAAAATTTCACGTCAACCCCGACCGCATCGGCGTCATGGGCCACAGCGCGGGCGGCCATCTCGTCGCCTGTCTGGGCACGCTCGGCGACGTGAAAGAACTGGAAGGGAAGGGCGGTTACGAGGGCGTCAGCAGCCGCGTGCAGGCGGTGGTGGACCAGTGCGGTCCCGCCGATTTCACGCCCGATGCCGGTCCCGCCGTCGGCACCAACCGCACGGATCATCCCGGCCTCATCAAACTCTTCGGCGGCACCTATGCCGAGAAAAACGAGGCGTGGCGCCAAGCCAGTCCCGCGCTCCATGCCGGCGCCGATGCGCCGCCGTTTCTGATCGTGCATGGCGAGAACGACAAGCTGGTGCCGATTGCCCAGTCCGAGCGGCTCGCCGCCGCGTTGAAAAAGTCCGGGGCGACGGTGGAATTGCTGCGCGTCAAGAACGCGGGCCACGGTTTGAGGGCCGACAAACCCACCGATCCGCCGGCCGAGCCGGATTCGAAAACACTGCAAGCCACCATCCTCGCGTTTTTCGACAAGTGTTTGAAAAAATAGCCCGCGACGTTCGTAGAACTCGTGCCCTATCAGGCGCGCCGACGTGGCGGTTGCTGGCAGGAGAAAACTGGAACTGTTCAACACTGGCGCAAATTGATAAGGAACACACCTGATATGAGATTATTCCGCTGTTTGCTCACAGCTTTGCTGGCAACCGCCGCGTTTACGGTGAGAGCCGCCGACAAGCCCAACATCGTTTTCATCCTCGCGGACGATCTTGGTTGGCGCGACACGTCGCTCTACGGCAGCAAGTTCTACCAGACGCCGAACATTGACCGGCTCGCGGCGCGCGGGATGATGTTCACGCAGGCTTACGCCGCCGCGCCGATCTGTTCGCCCACGCGCGCGAGCATCATGACCGGCCTTTGGCCTGCGCGCGTCGGCATCACGTCGCCGGTGTGCCATCAGCCGGAGGAGTATCTGGAGGAACTGCTGCAGGACCGTGCGCGACCGTGGGAGAAGGCACTCAGCGACCGCAGCGCAACGCGGCTGAAGACCGATTACATGACGATTGCGAAGTCGCTCAAGGAGGCGGGCTACGTGACGGGTCACTTTGGCAAATGGCACCTCGGCCCGGAGCCGTTCTCGCCGCTGGAGCAGGGCTTTGGCGTGGACGTGCCGCATTACCCCGGCCCCGGCCCGGCCGGCAGCTATCTGGCGCCGTGGAAATTTCCGCCGAAGTTGAACTTTCAGGGCGAACCGGGCGAGGACATCGAGGATCGCATGGCGTCGGAGGCGATGAAGTTTTTGCGCGCCAACAAGGACCGGCCGTTTTTCCTGAACTACTGGGCGTTCTCCGTCCACTCGCCATGGGATGCGAAGCCGGACAAGATCGAGAAATACCGCAAGCGGGTTGACCCGAAGAATCCCCAGCACAACGCGCTCTATGCGGCGATGATCGAGAACCTCGACGACTCGGTCGGCACGCTAATGAGGACGCTCGACGAACTGAAACTGGCGGATCACACCATCGTCGTGTTTTTCTCCGACAACGGCGGCGTGCACTGGACCGTGGGCAAGGAAGGTCCCGGCAGCGTGAGGCTGCATCCCGACTTTGCCAGCATGCCGATCACCTGCAACGCGCCGTTGCGCGGTGGCAAGGGCACCATCTACGAAGGCGGCACGCGCGAGCCGTGCATCGTCATCTGGCCCGGCGTCACGCGCGGCGGCGCGAAGAGCGAAGCGGTTGTTCAAAGCGTGGATTTTTATCCGTCGCTGCTGGAGATGGCCGGGCTGAAACCCCGCGACGGGCAGAAGTTTGACGGCGTCAGCTTCGTGCCGGCGCTCCGCGGCCAGCCGCTCAACCGCGAGGCGATCTTCTGCTTCTTTCCACATTACGCCACGCGCACCGGCGCGGTCCCGTCGGCTTACGTTCGTGCGGGCGATTGGAAACTCATCCGGGACTTTTGCGACAGCGACACCCAGACCGACCGGGTTGAACTCTACAACCTCGCGGACGATCTCGGCGAAACCCGCGACCTTGCCGCGAAGCTGCCGGAGAAGGTGAAGGAACTGGGCGCGTTGCTCGACAAGTTTCTTGCCGACAGCCACGCCGTCGTGCCGAAGCCAAATCCGAACTACCGGCCGCTGCCGCCCGGCGCGAAACCCGCCGAAGGTTGGAACGCGAGCAAGGACGCCGAGGTGATGCTCAAGGACAACCATCTTGTTATCATCTCCACCGGCGGCGATCCGTTTGTCATGACGAGCAACATTCCGCCCGGCAAAGGTCCGTTCACGGTGGAACTGCGAATGAAGTCAAACAGCAAAGGCACCGGCCAGTTCTTCTGGAGCACGACGGCCAAAGCGGCCTTTGCGCGCGCCGGCTCGGTCTTTTTCGATGTGAACCACGACGGCGAGTGGCACGACTACACGTTCAAGCTGCCCGTCGAGCAGGCCATCCGGCACATCCGTCTCGATCCGTCCACCGCGCCTGGCGAGATGCGCGTCGAGTGGCTGCGATTGAAAGACAGCGGCGGAACTGTGGTGAAGGAATGGAAATCCGACGACGATGGTGCGAAGTAAACACGAGATGCCGCCAGTTGTCAAGTAGGGACGGTGCGCCGCGCCGTCTGGCGGTTTCTTAACGGAGATTTCGGACGCCGCAGCGCGGCGTCCTTTACTTGACGAACTGCGGTGCTTCGCCCGCTGAAACGCGTTTCCAAAACTCGCCCACAAAGATATCATTAATTTTTACGAATGTAGTGATTGAGCGCAGAATCTTTGTGTCGCGCTCAGGCACAAAGTCGTAATACAAATACTTGAGAGGCATGCTTTTAATTAGCGACAGGTCTTTGACCTGTCGTTTTCGTGAAAGTTAAACGTTCGAGATGCATACCTTTCAATGGTAAAAGGTCGCTAACCTCTGTCTGACTACAATCCAACTCCGTGAGCCTCATGCCCTTCAACGGCGACAGATCGTTGATCTTTGCACATGAGTAGCATTTCAAGCTCTGTAGCGGCATGCCTTGCAGCGGCGAAAGATCGGTCACTCTCGTGGCAGCACAGTCCAACCTGGACAGTTTCATTCCCTCCAGCGGTGTCAGATCAATAATTAGAGTGTGGTCACAAATTAATTCCTTGAGCTGCATGCCTTGTAATGGCGAAAGGTCATCTATTTGGCCCAACTTCTCCCATGATCCGTGGCAATCCAACTTCTCAAGTCCCCTGAGCTCTGAAACAGGCGAGATATTTGTCACACACTCTGGCGCAAACGTAATCTCGACTACTTTGCCACGTTCGATCTTGTGAGTCACTAATCCGTCGAACATCCGGTTAAGTTCTTTCATCTTCTCTACAAAACGGCGGATTTGTTCCTTGGCGGAAACTGCGGACGTTTGTTGTATCGCCCCTGTTCCTTGACCGGGAATTGGCTTTGTGGTCGCCGCTGTAGTTTTGCCGGCTTGGGTGGTCACGGTGCCCGCAACAGTCGCCGCGCGCATCCAGAATGCACCCGCCGGCTGGTCGTTGATCTTTGACAGTGTTCTGATGCCACGCAGAACCGCCGCGTCGCGTTCTGGCTTAAAGTCGCAACGCAGTTCCTGCAACGGCATGTTTTTCAGTGATGACAAATCCGTCACTTGTGTTCTATTGCACCACAAAACCGTCAGCGGCATTCCTTCCAAAGGCCCGATGTCGCCGACCATCGTGTCATTGCAACTCAACACGGTTAATTTCATTCCTGTGAGCGGGGCAAGGCTGTTCACTTGCGTGCCGCCGCAGCTCAGCACTGTCAGCGGCATGTCTTGGAGAGGCGCCAAGTCGGCGATCGGGTTGTTCTGGCAATAAAGCCATATCAGCTTCATGCCTTTTAATACCGACAGGTCTGACAAAGAACCTTTTTGGTTCGCTGCCCACGGGGTCACGGTCAATTTCTTAAGCCACGTCAGAGCTTTGACCGGCAAGATGTTCGTCACGCCCACCGTCGAGAACCCCAGTTCCGTCACCACGCCACTCTCGATCTTGTGGGTTTCCTTGCCGTCGAAGTTCGGGTTGAGTTCTTTCAGCTTGGCGATGACGGCCCCGACCTGTTGTTCGGCAGGCAGTGCGGAGACGGCGTTGATGAAGGCATCGTTGGGCGGGTTGTCTGCACCGACAGCGGTGAATGCGGACAGGATGAGCGCACAGAGAAGGGAGACTCGGTTTGTCATTTGCATAAGCCGTTCCTCAAGCGCAGTTCATACGCCGCAGATGCCTGTCGTTCAAGCCTTCGTTTGCGGCCGGAATCAAATCATAATTCGGCGGCCATAGACCCGCCGCTACAGGTTCGGATCGCCCGGAGGCTCTTGCGAGCCGGGACCACCTTTATCGCCTTTCGGCCCGGCTGGCCCGGTGGGGACGGCGTCTATGAGGGCCTTGAGGGCGGTGAGTTGTCCCCGCATCCCCGCCGCGTGCGACGGCGAGTTGTCGGCGGGGGAGTGAGGAATCGAAGGGCATGGCTTTACGGAGGAAATGGGAGTTGGGATTGATTTGCAGAATTCGCCAGCGTGCGATTGTGCAAGATTTGCGCTGGCGATTCCGATAGAGTTGGCTCACAGAGACGACGCAGCCGTGGCCCGACATGGAATACCGAATAACAGGAACCGCCATGAATTTGCAGAAGAAAAATTTCCAGTCCTTCACCCCTTTTGCCACCCGCCGCCAATTTCTCAAAACCTTTGCCAGCGGCGTCGCGGGCGCGGCGATGACAGGCGCGCTGGCGCGGCCCGGCTACACCGAAAGCAGCGACACGATCAAGATCGCACTGGTTGGTTGCGGCGGTCGCGGCACGGGCGCGGCGGCGCAGGCGTTGAACACCAAGGGCACGAAGATGCTTTGCGCGATGGCCGACGTGTTCGATTACCGGCTCAACGCCAGCCACAAGACCCTGTCCGCGAAATACGACGTGAGTGTGGACGTGCCGGCCGACCGGCGGTTCATCGGGTTCGACGCCTACAAGAAGGCAATAGACACCGTCGGCAAGGGCGGGGTGGTGCTGCTGGCGACGCCGCCGGCGTTCCGGCCGCTGCACGTGGAGTATGCGGTCTCGAAGGGCGTGCATGTGTTCATGGAAAAGTCGTTCGCTGTGGACGGGCCGGGGGTGCGGCGCATCCTCCGGGCCGGCGAAGAAGCCAAACGGAAGAACCTGAAGGTGGCGGGCGGGCTGATGAGCCGGCATTACAAGCCGCTGGAGGAGGCGGTGCAGAAGATTCACGACGGTTGCATCGGCGAGGTCATCAGCGAGTGGGCCTACCGCATGCTTGGGCCGGTCCGTTATCAGCCGCGCAAGAAAGCCGTGACGGAGATGGCCTACCAGATTTCTAATTACTGTTGTTTCACGTGGCTCAACGGCTCGTTCTTGCTGGATGGGTTGATTCACAACCTGGACGTGGCCTGCTGGTGCAAGAACGCGTGGCCGGTTTCCTGCCAGGGCATGGGCGGCCGGCAGGTGCGCGACCTCCCAGATCAGCTTTTCGATCACCACGCCGCGGAATACACGTTTGCCGACGGCACCCGGATGCTGGGGCAAAGCCGGAACATCGCGAAGTGCTGGGACTTCTGGGGTGTGACGGTCCACGGCACGAAAGGCTCGGCGGTCCTCGGCGAAGGGCAAAAGGAACCGCATCTCTACAAGGGCTACAACGCAACGCCGGAGAATCAGGTTTGGGAATATACCGGAGCGGCTTGCGACCATTATCAGTATGAGCACGATCTGCTTTTCGACGCGATCCGCAACGACAAGCCGTGCAACGAAGCGGAGCGTTGCGCAAAAGCGACGCTGGTGGGGATCATGGGCCGCATGGCGTGCGAGTCGGGGCAGTTGATCACATGGGACGCCGCGATGAACTCACAGGCCGAACTGGCGCCGGGCATTGAGAATTTCACGATGGACACGACCCCGCCCGTGGTGCCGGACGCGAAGGGCAACTATCCGGTGGCGATGCCGGGCCTCACGCCGCCGGCGTGAGCCGTGACCATGCACTAGGTTGCCTGCGCCCATGTTTCAAAAGCTCCACACGATCTTTGAGAAGGCGTTTCACCGCCAGAAGGAAGACCAGAAGGAAGATCGGCGTCTGGTGGTGGGCGATGTCGAAGTTGCGTTATTCAAGGACAGCGTAGAGGTTTGGCGCTTTCATTGGGATGACGTCACGCGGATTGTGACCTACAAGTGTGACTTGTTCAGCGTTGATTTGGTTTGTTTGGATTTTGTCGTCGAGTCGCAACAGTTGATTTACCAGACAGATGAGGATATGCAGGGCTTTTTGGATTTGTGTGAGCAGATGCACCGTTTATTTCCATCCATCAGCGAGGGTTGGTGGTCAGAGGTTGTATTACCGCCTTTTGCCACGAACGAAAAAGTTTTGTATGACAAACCGGCAGCTTGACGCCGCGCTGGAGCCAGCGCCGACTGCGCCCTTGCGGACCTGCTCGCCGGCCGGGTTTTGCAAAATTCGTCGTCGAGTAATTGTGCAAGATTTGCGCTGGCCATTTCGATAGAGTCGGCGCACAAAGACAGTAGTCGCCGGCCGCGCATCGGCGGCGACGGCCCGACATGGAAAACCAAACAACAGGAACGACCATGAACCAGGATAAGAACACCCAACGTTTCACCTTCCTCACTTCCCGCCGTCAATTCCTCAAAACCTCCGCCACGGCCGTCGCAGGGGCGGCGCTGGCGCGGCCCGGCTACGCCGAGAGCAGCGACACGATCAAAATCGCACTCGTCGGTTGCGGCGGACGCGGCACGGGCGCGGCGGCGCAAGCGTTGACCACCAAGGGCACGAAGATGCTTTGCGCGATGGCCGATGTGTTTGAGCACCGGCTCACCGCCAGCCACAAGACCCTGTCCGCGAAATACGACGTGAGCGTGGACGTGCCAGCCGACCGGCGGTTCATCGGTTTCGACGCCTACAAGAAGGCGATTGACACCGTCGGCAAGGGCGGCGTCGTGCTGCTGACCACGCCGCCGGCGTTCCGGCCGTTGCACGTAGAGTATGCGGTTTCGAAGGGCGTGCACGTGTTCATGGAGAAGTCGTTCGGCGTGGACGCGCCCGGCATCCGGCGCATCATCCGGGCCGGCGAGGAAGCCAAGCGGACAAATGTGAAGGTGGCGGGCGGATTGATGAGCCGGCATTACAAGCCGCTGGAGGAGGCGGTCCAGAAGATCCACGACGGTTGCATCGGCGATGTCATCAGCGAGTGGGCCTACCGCATGCACGGGCCGGTCGGTGTGCGCCCGCCCAAGGAAGGTGAGACGGAGATGGGCCACCAGATTTCCAACTACAGTTGCTACACGTGGCTCAACGGCACGTTCCTGCTCGACTGGTTGATTCACAACCTGGACGTGGCCTGTTGGTGCAAGGACGCGTGGCCCGTTTCCTGCCAGGGCATGGGCGGCCGGCAGGTGCGCGACGCCGCCGACCAGCTCTTCGATCACTACGCCGCCGAATACACCTTCCCCGACGGCACACGGATGCACGCGCAGGGCCGTCACATGGCAAAGTGCTTCGATTTCTGGGGCGTCGTCGTCCACGGCACGAAAGGCGCGGCGGTGCTCGGCGAAGGCCAGAAGGAGCCGCACCTTTACAAGGGTCACAACACGACGGCGGAGAACTTGATTTGGGAATACAAGGGCGAGCCGTGGAACCATTACCAGTATGAGCACGACCTGCTCTTTGACGCCATTCGCAACGACAAGCCGTATAACGAGGCCGAGCGTTGCGCGAAGACTACGCTGGTCGGCGTCATGGGCCGCATGGCGTGCGAGTCGGGGCAGTTGATCACGTGGGATGCCGCGATGAACTCGCAGGCCGAACTGGCGCCGGGCATCGAGAACTTCACGATGGACGGCAAGCCGCCGGTCGCGCCGGATGACAAGGGCAAGTATCCGGTGGCGATGCCCGGCATCACGCCACCGGCCTGAGCCAGTTTGTAGCGGCGATCTCTGACCGCCGCCGCACTAAGAGAATACAGCGTCGGCGGCGGTCAGAGACCGCCGCTACGGGCGACGACTGAAAGGAAAGCACGATGAACGCGCAAAACTCTGCTTCACAATCCGTGACCCGGCGCGATTTCTTGCGGACGAGCGCGGGCGCAACCGCCGCAGCGGCAGTCGCCGCGCCGTATGTCGCGCGCGGCCAGGTGCTCGGCGCCAACAGCCGCATCGGCATCGGCTTCATCGGCACTGGGGCGCGGGCGCAGGCGCATTTCAGCATCGTTAAATGGCTCAAGGAGCAGGGCAAGCACCCCGTCGAGGTCGTCGCCGTCTGCGACACGTATCGGCCGCGCATGCAACGCGCCGCGGAGCGCTTCAAGGCGAAGGGGTTCATGGATTACCGCGAGCTGCTCGCCGAAAAGGGCGTGGATCTTGTCTGCATCGCGACGCCCGACGGCCATCACTGCGCCCAATCCATCGCCGCCGTGCGCGCGGGCAAGGACGTGTATTGCGAAAAACCGGTGAGCCACTGGCGGCAGTTCCCGCTGGTGAAGCAACTGGCCGCCGAGGTCAAGAAGTCCGGCCGCGCATTCCAGCTCGGCACACAGGGCATCGCCGACGGCGTATGGCGGCAGATGAAACAACTTGTGCAGGATGGACTCATCGGTCAGCCGATTCACGCTGAGTGCGGCTACTTCCGCGTCGGCGACTGGGGCGAGCGCGGCATGCCGATTGACGACCCGAACGCCAAGCCCGGCCCGGACCTGGACTGGAAGGCGTTCCTTGGCGACGCGCCGAAGCGACCATTCGACGTGAGCCGCTATTTCCGCTGGCGGATGTATGAGGATTACGCGGGCGGGCCGGTGACGGACACGTATCCGCACGCGTTCACGCCGGTGGCTAGCGTGCTCGGCCTGAAGTTTCCCAGGGAAGTCGTGGCCACGGGCGGGAAGTATCGCTACTCCGAGCGCGAGGTGCCGGACACCTTCGACGTGCTCATCAGTTACCCGGAGAAAATCACCGTCGCGGTGCTCGGCACGCAGGGCAATGATTTTCCGGGCGGCAACGGCACGCGCGGGCCGGGCGGGCGCGTCCCGATCATTCGCGGCTGGGACGGCACGCTGACGATTCAAATTTCCCCGGCGACGAAGAAACCGGCAGTTGTTTTCGTGCCTGCGCAGGGATCGAACAAAAAGCCCCAGAGCTTTGAGATTGAGAAGCGTGGCGACCTGGCAGAGCACTGGGAAAACCTGCTGGACTGCTGCACGGATCGGAAACAGAAGCCGTGGAGCGACGTCGAGATGGCGTATCACGTCCAGACGGCAATGATCATGGGTATGTTGGCGTCGCGCAACGGCAGGACGGCGCGGTTCGACGCCAAACAAGAAAAGATCGTTGTGTAAAGCAGAGGAGGAGATTCGCATGAAACCGATTTACATCGTCTCGTTCGCGGTGGCGTTGGCGGCGGGTTGCGCTACAGGCGCGGAACCGCTCATCGTGGACAAGGACGACACCACCATCAAGATCAGCCGGCTCTCCAGGCCTTTGCTCGAATACCGCTACGCCAACGTGCCGTTCAAACCTTACGTTTCGCGGATGTGGGCGCCGCCATGGCCGAATTTGAAGCTGGTCAGTAGCGTTCAAGTGTTGCGCGACTCGCCGAGCGACCACAAACATCACCATGGCCTCATGTTCGCGCTCGAAGCCGACGGTGTGGACTTCTGGAGCGAGACAGCGAAGAATGGCAAACAACTCTCGCGCGCACTCGACGAGCCGACAACAGCGGCGGACGGCGCGCAGTTTACTCAACGGCTCGACTGGGTAGCGACGAACGGGACCGTCGTGCTGTGTGAGCGACGGCACCTGTTTGTGCATAACACGCAGGAGCAAGGCGCCACCTTGCTGACATGGCGGAGCCGCCTGTCCACCGGGCCGAACCGCGAGGTGGTGAATCTGACGGGCCACCACTACTTCGGCTTGGGCGCGCGGTTTCTGCAAGGGATGGACAAGGTTGGCGAGTTCATCAACGCCACGGGCCAGCCGGGCGAAACCGTCCGCGGCGACGAGCGGCTCGTGGCGGCGAAATGGTGCGCCTACACCGCGCAAGCCGACACGACGGACATGGAAATCAAGCCACCGACAATTGCGGTTTCGTCGGGAGCTGGCCTTACCACGGCGACGATGGACATGCCGGTGACGATTGCGATGTTTGACGACCCGAAGAATCCACGTCATCCAGCTAAGATGTTCACGATGAGCAAGCCGTTCGCTTACCTCTCGGCGACGCTGAATTTGTGGAAGGAGCCGATGGAATTGAAGTGCGGCTCGGAATTGGACTTGTGCTACGGCTTCGCTGTTTGCGACGGCAAGCTCAGTGCGGCTGACATCGAGAAGCTTTACCAGCGCTGGCTGACTTTGCGCAGCGCCTGCAAGTAAACGCGATACGAAACAAAACATCATCAACTGGAAAGACCTATGGCGAAGATCAAAATCGGCATCAATTTGGAGTTCGTACGGCACGCGGACAAGTCGTTCGAGTGGGGCGCGAAGAAGGCGGCGGAGATCGGCTATCGTTACATCGAGCCGTGCTTTCTGATGGGCACGTGCCTGCTCAGTAACGCCGGCTATTGCCACCTCCAGTCGCTCGACACCGACCCGGAATACTTCAAGGACTTCTGCCGCGAGCAGAAGCTGAAGATTTCCGGCGTCAGTTCTCACTCCGACCTGCTCGACACGCGCATCGGCGTCGAGTATGCGCGCCAGGGCATCATGTATGCCCGCGCGCTGGCCGACCGCGGCCTGTTCGACACCGTGCCGGTGGTGCAAATCTGCGAGACGATGTATCCGCCGAAATGGATGAAGTCCAAGGAAGCCTACGCGGTGATGAAGATGAACCTCCGCCCGATCATGGAGTGCTGCGAGGACAACGGCGTCTATCTCGGCGTGGAGCCGCACGGGCCTTACACGTCGCACGCGAAGAGCATGTTGCGCATCCTGGAGCTGAATGATTCGCCGTGGCTGCGCGTAAACTTCGACACCGGCAACTCCTACCTCTCCGGTGAGGACCCGTATGAGTTCCTGCGCGCGGTGAAGGACAAGCTGGTTCATCTCCACGCCAAGGACATCACCGTGGCCCAGAGCGATGCCGAGCGCGGCAAGGTGGCGGGCACCGCCGTCGGCTGTGCCTGCGGCGACGGCGTGATTGACTGGGCGAAAATCGCGAAGATCTGCCGACCGCTGAAACGCGACCTCATCTTCTCCGTCGAGTGCGGCACGGTCGAACAAGCCGAGCGCAGCCTCAAGCATCTGCAAGGCGTGTTGAAAGCGTGAGGTTGGGGTGATGAAGTCATTTGCACTGGTTCTTGCGGCATGTCTTGCGGCCGTTGCGCAGGCGGCGGACGCGCCGCGCCTTACGCGCGAGGCCGTTCTCGACGAAACGCTCAAGCCTTACACCGGCCCGTCTGTTCGCGGTGTGGACACGAGCACTCTCACGGGCAAGGTGATGTGTGGTTATCAAGGCTGGTTCAACGCCGAAGGCGACGGCGCGGAGCGCGGGTGGGTTCACTGGACTAAGCACCACGGTCCGCTGGCCGACGGCAACGCCAAGTTTGACTTCTGGCCCGACGTGTCGGAACTCGCCCCCGACGAACGGTTCGCCACCGGGTTCAAACACGCCGACGGCCGCGTGGCCGAGGTCTTCAGTTCGTTCAAGCAACCGACCGTGCTGCGGCATTTCCAGTGGATGCGAGACTACGGCATTGACGGCGCGTTTGTGCAGCGGTTTGTGAGTGGGATTCACGATCCGCGGTTGCTGCGGCACAACAACACCGTGCTGGCGCATTGCCGCGAGGGCGCGAATCGCAACGGCCGCGCCTACGCGGTCATGTATGACCTCAGCGGCCTTCGCCCGGACCGCGTCGGCGAAGTCATGGACGACTGGCGCATGCTGCGCTCGCGGATGCGCATCGGGGAAGACCCGGCGTATCTGCGCCATCGCGGCAAGCCCGTGGTGGTGCTGTGGGGCGTTGGATTCAGCGACGGGCGGGCTTACACGGTCGAGGACTGCCGGCGATTGGTCAAGTTTCTGAAGAACGATCCCGAGGCCGGCGGTTGCACGGTTATGCTTGGCGTGCCGGCGCACTGGCGCGAATTGAAGGGCGACGCGGTGAACGATCCGGCGCTGCATGAAGTCTGCAAACTGGCGGACATCGTCAGCCCGTGGACCGTTGGCCGCTACGGCAACCTTGAGGGAGTCGCGCGCCACGGGGAGCGGCTGTTGAAACCCGACATGGCGTGGTGCCAGGAGCAAGGACTGGATTATCTGCCGGTGGTCTTCCCAGGTTTCAGTTGGCACAACATGTATGGCGCGCCGTCCGACCAGATTCCGCGATTGAAGGGACAGTTTCTCTGGTCGCAATTCTGCGAAACGAAACGCGCGGGCGCTTCGATGATTTACGTCGCCATGTTCGACGAGGTGGACGAGGGCACGGCCATCTTCAAATGCACCAACGACGTGCCGCCCGGCGGCGAATCGAAGTTTGTGACCTTCGAGGGACTGCCGGGTGATTTCTACTTGCGCCTCACGGGTCTCGGCGGAAAGCTTCTCCGCGGCGAGATTCCCATCAGCGCCCGCCCGCCGGAGCGGTGAATAGGGCAGCGAGGAGAGCAATGACAACCAACTCAACCATTCGCTACGCGCACACCAGCCTCATTGCCAATGACTGGCGAAAGATGGCGAAGTTTTATGGCGAGGTGTTCGGCTGCGTGCCGGTCGGCGGCGAGCGCGACCGCAAAGGGCCGGAGTTGGATGCGCTCACCGGCGTCAAAGACAGCCGCGTCCAAGGGCAGCATCTGCGGTTGCCCGGTTACGGCCAGAACGGCCCCACGATTGAAATCTTCCAGTTCCACAAGAACGACCCCGCGCCGCTGCCGTCGGTGATGCGTGTTGGCTTCACGCATCTGGCGTTTGTGGTGCCCGATGTCGAAGCAAAGCGAAAGGAGATTCAAGCGTGGGGCGGCAGGGATTTCAGCCAGCTCGTGACGCTGGATATTCCCGGCGAGGGAAAGCTGACCGTGATCTACGTTTGCGACCCCGAGGGGAACCTCATCGAGTTGCAGGAATGGCATTAGCCTCGTAGCCGCCGACGTGAGGAGGCGGATAGGCTGCGCCTGTTCAACGATTCCGCCGACTCACATCGGCGGCTACAAGGGCCGTGCGCTTCAATCGAGTTCCGGCCTAATACTGCCGCGAGCGCAAGGCCATCTCCAGTTGGCGAAGATCCTTGGGCAACTCCGCGGTCCATGTCATGCGCTTGCCGGGCTGGGCCGGGTGTTCGAGACTGAGAATTTCGGCGTGCAAAGCCTGGCGGGGAAAATCAATGACCGCTCTGGTGTGCTCCCGTCCGCGATAGGAGGGGTTATACATCCGGTCGCCGATCAAGGGCAGTCCGGCATGTGCCGCCTGCACGCGGATTTGATGCTTCCGGCCGGTCTCCAGCCGGAGCCGCAGCTTGGTCACGACACCTTTCCCGCCCCGGAGCGGATACTCGGCGATGACTTCGTAATGCGTGATGGCTTCCAACGCTCCAGAGTCCGTGGCTTTGGCCGCCGTTTCGGGAATGACCTGTTGCCGCAGTTCGTCCTCGCTCAATTTCAGCCATTGCCGCCAGGTGCCTTGCGGCTCGCGCGCGCGTCCCTCCACAAAGGCCACGTATTCCCGCTTCATCGTGTGCGCCTTGAGCTGCTCGATGAGGTGATGCCGCGCGGCGGGACTTGTCGCAATGCAGAAGACGCCGCTCGTGTGCTGGTCGAGGCGATGGACGGGCAGGGGTTCGAGCTTGCGATATGCGGGCGGCAATGTCCTCCCGGCGACGCCGCGGTCCTGCGCCCGCAGTTTGCCCACCAGAAAGTCGGCGAGAATGCTCAGCGCGGAGAGATCGCAATTCGGCGCGGGCACTGAGATGAGGCCCGGCCCTTTGTTGACGATGGCGAGCGCGGTGTCCAGATAGAGCAGTGAAACGCGCGGATGAATCTGCCAGCCGGTGCCGCAATCCAGCGTGCTGGCGCGGCGTCCGCCCAGTTCCAGTGTCTCGCCGGGGTCCGGGATGACTTGATGCGGCTTGCGGATGACAACGCCATTGACGCTGACCCGTCCCGCCGCGATCCATTGCTTGGCGCGGGTCTTCGGCGTGTCCGGGTGCTGCCGCAGGAGCCACTCCAACAGCGGTGCGCTTTTAGTTTCTGTCATGTCTTCAGTCATCAGACGAAATACTCTACGGCATTTTCGTTAACCACGGAATGCACTAAATGCGCAAAAAGCGGAATGGGGAGATTAAACAGGGAAGGCGGGAAGGCGGGAAGCGGCAAACTTCGCGTCTTCCCGCCTTCCCTGTTATTCCGTCCGCCGGTTTCGTGTCATTTCGTGCATTTCGTGGTTTGTCCCCAATCTTTCCCCGCCGTCCGCGTTTACTGGCGGTGGCTTTTTGCTTCTGCGGTCCGGCCAGCCGATTCCCGGCGTCTCTTCATTTCTCCCGCGACGAACATCTGCTCCACCTTCTGGCGCGCCCAGGGGTTCTTCCGTAGAAACTTGAGGCTGGAATTCACGGTCGGCTCAAACATGAAACACCGGATCGGGATGCGATCCGCCATCCGCTTCCAACCATACCACACCACCAGTTGCTTGATGATGCTCTCCAGCGTCACCCCGTGCAACGGATCATGCGGATGCGGACGTGGCGATGGCGGTTGCGAATTCACAGTGTTCTATTCGGGAAGGTAATGGTGGGGCGAGACTCCGTCGAGCCTCCGCGCCCGCCAAATGCAATTTGAGAGGAGGCTCGACAGAGTCTCGCCCCACCGCAATGGATTTCCATCCGCCTCACTGCTCGATGCCGAGCAGTTCCACCTCGAAGATCAGGACGCTGTTGGGCGGAATCGCGGGGCTGGGGCTTTGCTCGCCGTAGGCCAGCTTGGCCGGGATGAACAACTTCCACTTGTCGCCTACCTTCATCAATTGCAACGCCTCGGTCCATCCGGGGATCACGCCGCCGACCGGGAATGAGATTGGCTGGCCGCGCTCCACCGAACTGTCAAAAACTGTCCCGTTGATCAGCGTGCCGTGATAATGCACCTTCACCCCGTCCGATAGTTTCGGCGTCGCGCCCGTGCCGGACTTGATCACCAGGTATTGCAGGCCGCTGGCCGTCGTCTTCACGCCATCCTTCTTCGCGTTCTCCGCGAGAAACTGGCCGCCGGGCGTATTGTCCACAACCGCCGGTTCTTCTTTCACGCCGCAACCTGCGACCAAGCCGAGAGCGAGTGTCAGGATCAAAATGTGTTTCATAGAGTTGTTCGACTGCATGGATTGTGTTTCGGTGCGCCGAGCTTCAGCCAAGTCGGCTGCAACGTCAAGCCGGGAACGTTAGCGACTTAATGCGGTATAGATTTCAGTTGCTTTGAAAAGTCAGCAAGGAGCATTCTCTGGTTTACGGCTGTTTCTTGACTACGACAGCTTAGAAAGGACCGGAATGTCATTGGGTGAAATAGCGTTTTGGACAGTGGCTGCAAGCGTGCCGACGATCCTGTTGACTTACAGCATGTATATGCACGGTATTTCTGAGGCAGTTTGTTGGAAAGAGCCTAACGGCAATTGTGTTTGGCCATTAGATGTGTTTCCTTTGTGGCTCACGCAGCGCGTTCTAACCAATCTGTATATGTCTTCGTTGTCGCTGCTAGGCAGTGTGTGCTTCGCTTATTGGTGGACAATTAGTTTTCTAGGCGCCCTTGGAATCGGTGCATCCGTTTATCTTGTTAGTCTTTTCATTTCGTTTCTCTTGCTTCGACGCTGGACAAGGCTCCATCCGAAACAGGTTGAGCTTGCGACTCGAATGCAGTGTGTCAACACGCTGATGGACGATTTAATGAAGGAATAGTTCGGATAAAGCTCTTGGCGGAACGGGGCGACAGAACATGCCGCGCATTTCTTTCGCCCCGTCCGGGGCTTGATTATTCTACTTCACGAAACCCACGGCTGGCGCCGTGGGCTACTGTCTTGCGCCGCTACGCGGCTGAAATTATTCCTGCAAAACGCGCCGACCGCGAAACCAAAACCCGGCGCTGGTGTTGAATGCATCACGAACGCGAACACCACATTCAACGAGCGTCCTTGGAAATCATGAAACGAATCGTCCAACTCCTCCTTCCGTGCCTTCTGTGTGTTTTGGGGTCCGCCGGCGCCGCGGATCCACAGAAGCCCAACATCATCATGGTCCTCTCCGACGACGTCGGACTCGGCGACATCGGTTGCTGTGGCGGGCCGTTCAAGACGCCGCACATTGATTCGCTGGCGCAATCGGGCCTCCGCTTCACACAATGCTACGCCATGCCGTTGTGCGGGCCGTCGCGCAGCCTGACGCTGACGGGGCGCTATCCGTACCGCACCGGTCTTCTCACCAACCACGACCACGACGCACTCCAGCCGGGCAAGGAGATCATGATTCCCACGGTTATGAAAAAAGCTGGCTACGTCACCGCCAGCGTCGGCAAATGGGGCCAGATGTCGTTCGGCCCCGGCGAGTGGGGGTTCGACGAATATCTTGTTTTTCGCGGCAGCGGCAAGTATTGGCGCGAGCAGCTCACGAGCTATACCGTCAACCACAAGGAGGTGGAGTTGCCCGAAGGGAAATACCTGCCCGACCTGATGCATGAGTTTCTCGTGAACTTCATCACGCAGCACAAGGACCAGCCGTTCTTTGTTTATTACCCGATGTCGCACATCCACGGTAAAATTCTGCGCACGCCCGACAGCAAGCCCGGAGCGGACAAGGACCAGCTCTACGCTGACAACGTCGTTTACATGGACAAGCTCGTCGGCAAGCTCATGGGCGAACTTGACCGGCTGCAACTACGCGAGAAGACGGTGGTTTTGTTCGCCGGCGACAACGGCACGGCACACTTTGGCGCGGAAACCGCGACGGTCAACGGCCGCAAGATCAGCGGCATGAAAGGCACCATGCTCGAAGGCGGCAGCCGCGTGCCGCTCATCGCCAACTGGAAAGGCGTGACACCCGCCGGGAAAGTCCTGAACGATCTCGTGGATTTCAGCGATTTCTTTACGACGTTTGCCGAGCTGGGGGGCGCGCAGTTGCCCGAGGGCGTGACGCTCGACGGCCATAGCTTTGCGGCGCAGTTGCGCGGCGAGAAAGGCGCGCCGCGCGATTGGGTTTACGTCCAGCTCGGCGCGAAATGGTATGTCCGCGAACAGGGCTTCAAGCTCACGCAAAGCGGCGAGTTGTTCGATATGAACGAGGCGCCGTTCGTGGAAAAGGCGGTCGCCTTCGACTCGAAGGACGAGGCCGCCACCGCCGCCCGCGCGCGGTTGCAAGCCGTGCTCGATAAACTCAGCCCCTCCACCGGCAAAACCACGCCGCCCGACGAGAAGAAGGGCAAGGCCGGAAAGAAAAAGAAGAAGAATCAAGAGTGATCGAGCCGTCGAACGTCGTGCGAGCGCATTTGTTCGGCGAGGATCCCAACGGGATTCTGGCCGCCGCGTCGGAAGGGAAGCGGGAAGCCCAGCCACGGAGTGGCGGCAGACAGTAGCCCACGGTGCAATCGTGGGAACGAACGTCACTAAGTCCATGAAGCCCCGGATGGGGCGATAGAAGACATCGCACGTTTCTTTCGCCCCGTTCGGGGCTGGAATTCTTTCCTCACGAAACCCACGGCTTGCGCCGTGGGCCATTCTCTTGCGCCGCTCTGCGGCTGAAACCATTCCGGGTGTGCGCGATGGGGTAAACACCCTATTGCGAACACACGGTGCTCGTGCTTAATTTCCCGCGCAGTATGAATTTCTAAATGGAGACGATGATGAGAGAGTGCGCTGGAGCGAATGAAACCCATGGGCGGGCGCTGTTCATAAACGATCGCCCAGTTCAGCAGGAAAGCTCGCAGTCGTCATCGCACGATGAGCGCGGGTTGGAGCCGTTAATCGCAAAAATCATTCTGGTGATCGGGGTGATCTGCGTCGTCGCGTTTATCGTTATCCGGCCCGCCCATGCGCCGGACAGCAAAACAGCCGATACCCGGCCTTCGGCACTGGCATCCTACGATTCGCGGCGTTGATGACGACGGCGAAGGCTGTTGGCGATGCGGAGAAGATTACAGGGCACTGGCTTTTTTCCATTCCGCCTCCAACTGGCGGCGGCGAACCCAATCGCCCAATTCCGCGCGGTTGATTTGGTCTTCCCGTCTTCCCTGTTCAATCTACCCATTTCAGGTTCGGGCATTGGAGAAAATCCGTGTGACCTCGCGCGCCACCTGCGCTTACCGCGAAACCCAAAGTTGAGCCGGCGGGATGTCGCGCGGTAGTCATTCGTTGCAGGCCGCGTCCCCGACACGGCGATTTCGTTGAGAACCAACCCGGCAGGGGGCGGGGAAAAGGGGCAGGGGAGAGGCGGAATCGGCGGGTGAAAAAAGTAGCGAAAATCACTTGACAGGCGCTAGTGAAAATTGCTAATCTATGCGTGACGGTAAAAGGCGCTGTTGCGCCGGCGCGAAAGCGATAACCGTTCTTTGACAATATGGCGATGCCGGCTCCGGATGGAAATGGCAGGTCGCGACCGCGCGAAACGTGACAAGCCGTCGGGCGCAGCGGTTGTCGTTGCGGCCGGCCCAGCGGTCCGCCCTACCGTTTGCCGCCGCGGCGATCCGCGCGGTGACGAGAGGCGGCGTGTTTTCGCGCTGCCATGGGAACATCTGACCATGGGGGGCCGACTCAGTCTGACTGAATATGACCTGAACCGGCTCGATCCGACTAGATCCGACTCACTCCGACCGGCGCGCTGAGCAGAAGCCGCCCAACAGGGTCAAAATGACTCGCTTGGGATGTTGCAGGCCCCGTCCCCGATGCCGCAGTCCGTTGAAGAGCAAACGACGTCCGGTGAGAATACCGGGCCGACATTGAGATGCCTTCGGTTAACGCGCCCTGCGGGTTGCCTCAGATCGTGCTGGCGTCGAACGCGGTCTTCGTGCCTTTGTCCCAGCCGTCCCAGAGGAAGGCGGAATCCTTGCCGTCGGCGATGAGGCGGAGGGCGTAACGCACCTGCTCCTCGTAAAACTCGCAGAACGCGCCGAGCTGTTTCATGCCGCCGTTCATCTCGTGGGCTTCGGCGGGGCAGGGCGATCCGCAGAAATGGCGGATGGCGCAACGGCTGCACGGCTCGATGTCTTCCACCTTACGGCCGGTGACCATCGCGAACGGCTTGCTGGTGAGCACCTGCGGGATCGAGTCCTTGAAGAGGTTGCCGCCCACGAACTGCGGCAGGCCGATGAACTCGCTGCACGGGAACAGGTCGCCGTTGGGCGCGACGGCGAAGAAACAACGGCCGCCGCCGCAGGGGGAGATGTCGCACATGAGCCGGCGCGCGGTGGGCGCGATGATGCCGACGAGAATGTTGGCGAAGTTGGCGACGATGAGCTTGCGGCCCGTGCGATTGTAAAGTTCGTAGGTCCGGTCCAGCGCGGCGGTGAAGTATTTGGCGGCGTCGGCGTCGCGGGGCTTCACCTTGCGCGAGGCGGGCAGGGTGCAGCGGAGGATGTTCAACATGCACGCCGGCACCTCCTGCTTGTGGAAGAAGTCCACGATCTTGACGAGGTGGCGCATGTTCTCCGTCGTGACGGTGCAGATGACGTTGTAGCCGTGGTAGCCGCGCAGCTTGTCCATGGCGCGGGTGACGTGCTCGAACGCGCCGCGACCTTCCCACGTCTTGCGCGTGCGGTTGGCGATGGAGGCTTCGTGGCCGTCGAGCGAGAGGCCGATGCCGCAGCCGCGCGAGGTTAGGAACTCAATGGCGCTGTCGTCGAGCAGCGTGGCGTTGGTCTGGACGCCGAAGCGGAAGTCGTTGCTGAACTTCTCGATGCCGGCGAAGACGGCTTCGCGGGCCAGAAGCGGCTCGGAGCCGTGGAAAACGATCTGCGGCAGCCGGCCCTTGGGGACGGTGGTCTTGAAATAGTCCTTCAACCGCGCGAGGGCGTCGAGCAACTGCGCGATGGTCATCTGCGGGCCGCTGCGGCGCATCGTCTCCGGGATGTAACAGTAGGTGCAGTTGAGGTTGCAGCGCGCGGTCGGGTTGAAATAGACGGCGGAAGGTTTCAGGCCGAAGCGCAGCATCCGCATCTCCTCGGCGAAAGTCTTGGACTTCTTCCGGTAGGCGCGGAGCAGGGGACTGTCGTTGAGCGCGTCGCCGAGCTGGTCGCGGCGAACCAGCGACCAAAACGCCGTGTCGGGGTCCACCAGCGCGACGTGGGTCGCGTGGCCGATCTCGATGGGTTGGAGCGCCGGACCGTTGCCCGTGTTGACGAAGCGGCCCCGCGAGGGGGCCGCTTCGCCAATACCCTTGGGAATGCTGTCTTTCTTCATTACTTGGACTTCTTGTCCATGAGGATGTAGTGGGACAGGCCAGTGCCTTCGGCCTGGCAGCACTTCCGGCGGGCGATCACGTTCTTCAGTTGTTTCTTCGCTACCTTCTTCATCGTTCGTTCCTTTCGTTATTCCACTCAAACAAAAAGGCCCCGACAGACCACGCGGGTCCATCGGAACCTTTTGCCATCAGATTCCATTTGTTTCGTCCATCCAGCAGGTCTTCTGGCTTTCGGATCAACCGCTCGGTCACTGCCTTCCCGTCCCTTTGGACAGTGGCTGGCTTTTCGCCCAGTGACCGGCGTCCCCGATTACAGCGGCGGGACCGCCACGGTATCAAACCGTGTTCCGGGATGCTGAACTTCGATAAAGTATTTACCAGCGACAGCGCGGAGATGAAAGAAAAAAATCAGCCAGGGTCCACGTTGCAAAAAAAACGCCGGCGCCAAAACACTTGCAAAGGCAAGCCGAAATGTGGAGAAAAAGACTGCAAGGAGCCATCATCATGAACATGAGCAACAAGCCATGCGGTAAACCGAAGGCATCGGGAAGCGGTTGGTTGTCATCACTCATCTTCGTCATGGTGGCGTGGCTGGCTGCGGCTGGCGTCGCGGCCGGGGCTTCGCAGGGCATCGCGATCGCGGTGACGGGTGACATCCACAAGCCCGGCGCGAAAATGGTTTCGGACGTGATTGTGGGGCATCCCGAAGTGACGGCCGTCCTGCTGGTCGGCGACACGGTCAACGGGAAGGCGTCGCCGCTGGAGGTCTACAAGGAAATCTACGAGGGAACCTACGGCCGGTTCATCGCGAAGATTTTCCCATGCCCCGGCAATCATGATCAACTCGACGTGCCGCCGTTCAGCGGCTATTGCCAGTTTTGGGGGAAAGCCGCGCATGCGCCTCAAATGTATTACAGCTTCGATCTGGGCGGATGGCACATCGTCAGTCTGGACAGCGTGAACCTTGCCAAGGGCGGTGAAAAAGCCGACACCCAGCTCCTGTGGCTAAAAAGCGATCTCGCCAAGAAGCCCAAAACGCCCGTGCTCGCCTACTGGCACTATCCATATTTCTCCAATGCCAAGCACCACGGCATGGCCAAGATGAAACCGTATTGGGACGTGGTGTATGCGCACGGGCCGGCGTTGGTGATGAATGGCCACAACCACATCTACGAACGCTTCGCGCCAATGAACCCCGACGGCGAAAAGGTTGCGGAAACACGGGGCATCCAGGAATTCGTGGTCGGGCCGGGCGGAGCATCGCCGACGAAGGAGAAAGCCGACGACGGCCTGGGGCCGCAGTCCGAGAAGCTTCACTTGGGCGCGCATCACGTGGGGTTTTTCACGCTGTTTGCGGATGGAGGTTTCACCTACACCGTCCAGTCCATCACCAGCACCGGAGAGAAAGCGGTGGTGGACAAAGGCGCCGGGAATCTATCGGGCAAGCCGGTTCCGGCGGGCAATTAGCCCACACGGTTTGGCCCGGGCGAAGGGAACTGTTGCGGCGTCGCTGCCCGCGAGGGCGTTTCCCGCCAGTGGACAAGCCAGCGGAAAAGAATTGTCGCTGGGCGAACTTTCTCCTAGCTTCAACGCCACGTATTTTGACCGGTAGAAAGGAACGCAATGTCACACATTCATCTCGGCGGTATTGATTACTCCATCATGGCGATTTATGTGGTCGCCATCCTGGCCATTGGCTGGGTCTTGAAGCGCTACATGAAGACCAGTGCGGACTTCCTGACCTCCAGTCATTCGATCCCGGCGTGGATCACCGGCCTGGCGTTCATCTCCGCCAACCTCGGCGCGCTGGAGTTGGTCGGCATGGCGGCCAGCGGCGCCAAATACGGCATTGCGACGTGCCACTTCTACTGGGTGGGCGCGATCCCCGCGATGATCTTCCTGGCGGTGTTCATGATGCCGTTCTACTACGGGTCCAAGGCGCGCTCGGTGCCGGAGTATCTCAAGCTCCGCTTCGACGAGCGCACCCGCTGTTTGAACTCCATCTCGTTCGCCGTGATGACCGTGTTCGCTTCGGGCATCTCGATGAACGCGCTGGCCAAGCTGCTCCATCAACTTCTCGGATGGAACTACGATGTCAGTCTTTGGATCTGTTCCGCGATCGTGCTGGTGTATGTGCTCAAGGGCGGCCTGACCTCCGCGATCTATACCGAAGTGTTGCAGTTCTTCATGATTGTGCTTGGGTTTGCACCGGTCGTTTATCTCGGCCTCAAGGATGTCGGCGGCTGGGGCGCTCTCAAAACGTCGCTGGCCGCTGTGGCCCAGAATCCGGCGGCGTTGGAGCTGAACACCAAGAGCTTCCAGCCCGATGCCTGGACAAGCGCATGGAAGCCGCTGCTCGAGGGCGCGTCGGCCAACCCGATGGGCGTGGACGTAATCGCGATGGTGTTCGGCCTCGGGTTTGTGCTCTCGTTCGGCTACTGGTGCACCAACTTCCTCGTTGTGCAACGTGCCATGGCGGCCAAAAACATGAGCGCCGCGCGCCGCACACCGCTCATCGCCGCAGTGCCGAAGATGATCTTCCCGGTGCTGGTCATCCTGCCCGGCATGATCGCCGCGGCGCTGGCGTTGACCGCGAAGGATGGTTACCGCCTGCCGCCGAAGATCGTCAGCGAGAGCGCCTATGTGCAGGCCATTGCCGCCGTCAAGGACGCCGCCGCGCAGAAGCTGGACGACAAAGTCGCTTTTGAGAGAATCAGCAAGGCGGTTGAAATGAAGTTGAGTCCGGCCAAGGTTGCTGCCGTTGTCAAAGAAGTCCCGGCTCTTGACGAAGCCACTCTCAAGGACCGGCTGCAGGATGCCGTGGTCGAGAACGATTATGACGGCGTGATCCTTTCGCTGGTGAAGAAGTATTGTCCGTCGGGCCTGCTCGGTCTGGCGTTGACCGGTTTGCTGGCGTCGTTCATGTCGGGCATGGCCGGCAATGTCACGGCCTTCAACACCGTGTGGACCTACGACCTCTATCAAGCCTACATCGCCAGGAACAAGAGCGACGGTCATTACATGTGGATGGGCCGGTGCATCACGGTGGTGGGTATTGGGTTGAGCATCGTCTGCGCGTATCTGGTCAGCCGATGGTCCAATGCCATGGACATCATCCAGCTGGTGTTCGGATTTGTGAACGCGCCGCTGTTTGCGACCTTCCTGCTGGGGATGTTCTGGAAACGCACCACGAGTCATGGCGCCTTCTTCGGGTTGTTGGGCGGCACGTTGACCTCCGCGCTTTTCCATGCGCTGACTTCGGCGGTCGGCAACGCCCCCGGCGTCAAGGGCGGTTATCTCGGCGTCCTTCAAGTCTTCCCGAGCGACATGGCGCAGAATTTCTGGCTGGCCGCGTTCGCGTTCACCGCGTGCTTCATGCTGACGCTGGTCATCTCGCTGCTGACGCGGCGGACCAAGACCGATGACGAACTCAAGGGCCTGGTCTATTCGCTGACGCCGAAGACTGTGGATCATGCGCAGGCGTGGTATGCGCGACCGGCTTTCCTCGGCTGCGTGTTGCTGGTCGGTTGCTTCATCCTCAACATTATCTTTTGGTAAGAAAGGAACCGGTTTATGGGACTCGATATTCGCTGGCCGATCGGACTCATGTTTTCCGCCGTGGGCGTGTTGCTGGTTCTCCAGGGCTTGCTGGCCGGACCGGACGCCAACAAACCCTCTCTCGGCATCAACATCAACCTCGGTTGGGGTTGCGTGCTGCTCGTCTTCGGGTTGTTGATGGTGTTCTTCGCCTGGCGCGGCAAATCGAGCGCGAAGTAAGCGCCGCCACGTCACGGTGACCTGCGGCAGCCTGCCATGACCAAGCGCGATGTTGTCCGACGGGTGCTCGAAGGCCAACGGCCGCCCTACGTGCCGTGGTCGATGGGTTTCACCCAGGAGGCGAAGGAGAAGCTCCAGCGCCACTACGGCTGTGAAGACCTCGAAGGGCCGTTGCAAAACCACCTGCTCAAGCTCGGCAGCGACATCGGGTTTTTCACGGACCTCGGTCACGATCGCGTGCGCGACGTGTTCGGCGTCGTGTGGGACCACAGCGTGGACAAGGACATCGGCAACGTCGAGGGACAGGTGCTGCCGGAGCCGACGCTGGCGGGCTGCGAGTTTCCCAATCCGCTCGACCTACGTTTTTTTGCGGAGATCCCGGCGAAGCTGGCGAAACATCCCGACCGGTTCCGCGTGTTTCAGGTCGGCTTCTCCCTCTACGAGCGGGCGTGGACGCTGCGCGGAATGGAGACGTTGATGACGGATTTCCTCGATCATCCGGCGTTCGTTCGCGAGTTGTTCAACCGGATCGCCGATTACAACATCGCGCAGGTCCGCGCGGCGCTGCGCCACGACATTGACGCGGTGTATTTCGGCGACGATTGGGGCCAGCAGCACGGCTTGCAAATGGGGCCGTCGCTGTGGCGCGAGTTTATTTATCCGGTGCTGAAACGGATGTATGGCGTCGTGCGCGAGGCGGGCAAGTTCGTGATGATCCACTCGTGCGGCGATGTGGACGAATTGTTCGACGACCTCATCGGCATCGGGCTGAACTGCTTCAATCCGTTCCAGCCCGAGGTCATGGACGTTTACAGCCTGCTGCCGCGCTATCGCGGCCGGCTGGCGTTTCATGGCGGTCTCTCGACGCAGAAAACGCTGCCGTTTGGATGCGTTGAGGATGTGCGCAGAGAAGCGCGGCGGTTGCTGGAACTGGGCCGTGATGGCGGTTACATCTTCGCGCCCGCTCATGATGTGGAGGGCGATGTGCCGTTGGAGAACATGCTCGTCGCCATCGAGATGGCGCAGCAGCAACCGGGATATTTATGAAAAACTGGCTTTTGGTTCTGACTTTGTGTGCCGCAGCGCAGCTTGGCGCGGCGGAGATCGCGACACTCAAACCGCTGTTCGACTTTCCCGTCCGCGACACCTGCGTTTGTCTTGGGCCGGATGGTTGCTATTACCTGACGGGCACGACGGGTCACCCGACATGGTGGCAGACCAACGACGGCATTCGCCTCTGGAAATCACGCGACCTCAAAACGTGGGAGCCGCTCGGCCTCATCTGGAGCTTCGAGAAGAACACGACGTGGCAGAAAGGCAGGACGGGCAAGGACGGCAAACTGCGCCGCGCAATCTGGGCGCCGGAGATTCATTGCTTCAAGGGCACGTTCTGGTTGGCCTACTGCGTCAACTACGGCGGCACCGGCGTGCTCAAGAGCACGAGCGGCAAGGCCGAAGGCCCGTACGAAGACGTGAAGCCCGACGGGCCGCTCACCGGCGAGATTGACGCGTCGTTGTTCGATGACGACGACGGCAGGGTCTATTTCGTGTTCCAGAACGGCAAGATCGCGCGCTTCAAGGACGACATGAGCGGCCTCGCCGAGCCGCCGCATCTGCTCAAGCCCGCCAACGCGAAACAGGTCGGGTTCGAGGGCGCGTTCCTGACGAAGATCGCGAGCCGTTATCACCTCATCTGCGCCGAGTTCAACGTCAACGGCAAGAATCGCACCTACGATTGCATGGCGGCGAGCGCCGACAAACTCGACGGCCCGTGGAGCGAGCGGTATCTGGCGATTCCGCACGGCGGGCACAACATGCTTTTCCGCGACAAGGAGGGCGGTTGGTGGAGCACGTTCTTCGGCAACGACGCCACCGCGTCGTTCCGTGAGCGGCCGGCCATGCTGCCGATCCGAGTGGACGAATCGGGGCGGATTCAGCCGAAGTAAAAAACCCAAGCAATCCAACGCCAAGCGACCATGAAGACACTCCTCATACTCCTGACGGTTTGTTGTGTGCTGTGCGATCCGTTGCCGGCGGCTGAGCCGGTCGGAAAGGCCGGGCCGTTCGTGTTTGCGTATTTCAACACGGGCAGGGGAGAGGAGCAGGGATTGCAACTGGCCTTCAGCCGGGACGGATACACATGGACGAGGATCGAACCGCCCGGCGATTGCTTCCTGAAACCCGGCGTTGGCGGCAAGCTGTTGCGCGATCCGTCGGTGGTTCAGGGACCTGACGGCATGTTTCACATGGTCTGGACGACCGGCTGGAGCCGGCCGGGCATTGGCATTGGCATCGCCCATTCCAAAAATCTGCGCGACTGGTCGGAGCAAAAATACTTGGACGTGATGAAGGACTATCCGGGCTGCGCCAATGCCTGGGCGCCGGAGATCACCCGCGACGGCAAAACGGGAACCTATTTGATTTATTGGGCGTCCACCATCCCTGGCAGGTTTCCAGAAACGGAGGAGCACGGCGACACGTTCTCGCGCGAGCCCGTCAAGGGCGTGAAGTGTAACCATCGCATCTACTTGACCACGACAAAAGATTTCGAGACCTACACGCCGCCGACGTTGTTCTATGACGGCGGCTACAGTTGCATTGACGCCTTCATTGTCCACGACCCGTCGCGCGACCGATGGGTGATGGCGGTCAAGGACGAGGAACGCTGGCCCGTGGCGAAGAAGAACATCCGCCTCGCGTTTACGAAAAGCCCGCTGGGTCCGTGGAGCAAAAGTTCGGCGCCGATCTCGCCCGATTGGGTCGAGGGGCCGGCGTTGCTCCAAGTGGGCGAGGAGTGGTTCCTCTACTACGACGCCTACACGCGGCATCGTTACGAGGGCCTGCGGACGACGGACTTCGAGCATTGGACGTCCATTACGGAGCAACTCCACATGCCCGACGGCATCCGCCACGGCACGGCGTTTCCCGTCACTGAAGACATTCTCCAGGGTCTTTTGAACATCAAGTCGGCTCATCCGGTGAAACCCTGAGCAGGAACAGGAACCGCTCCAGCCATGATTCCGACCCTCGACATCGTCATCTTCGGCGTCTATCTCGCGGTCGTCGCCGCGGTCGGCGTGCTGGTGTCGCGCAAGGAGAAGGAATCCGACGATTACTTCCTCGCGGGCCGCAACCTGACGTGGTGGATCATCGGCGGCTCGATGATCGCGGCGAACATCTCGACCCACCACTTCATCGGCATGTCGGGCCGCGCGGCGGAGATCGGGCTGGCCATCGCGAGCTTCGAGTGGATGGCGGCCATCGCGCTGATTCTCTACGGAAAATTCTTCCTGCCTTACTATCTCAAGAGCCGCATCACGACGATGCCGGAGTTCTTGGAGCGGCGCTTCAACGACAAGGTGCGGTTGGTCTATGCCATCATCAGTCTCATCGGCTACATCGTCATCGAACTGGCCGTGGTGCTTTACACCGGCTCGCTGGCCATTCACTCCATCTTCGGCCTGCCGTTGGTGGCGGGACTGGCCATCCTCTGCGTCATCGGCGGCGGTTACACGATCTACGGCGGGTTCAAATCGGTCGCCTATACCGACATCATCCAGGTCACGGTGTTGATCCTCGGCGGCCTGACGGTGACCTGGCTCGGGTTGCAGCAAGTCGGCGCGGTGACGCCCGGCTACAGCGCCACGGTGGCCGGCGGGTTTCGCGCGGTGCTCGACGGAGCGCCGGAGAAGTTCCACATGGTCAGGCCGTGGAACGACCCGGAACTGCCGTGGATCGGCGTGTTCTTTGGCGGGATGTGGCTGGCGAATATTTTCTATTGGGGCTGCAACCAGTTCATCACGCAGCGCACGCTGGCGGCGAAGGACGTCTGGCACGGCCAGATGGGCGTGGTGTTCGCGGCCTTCCTGAAACTGCTCGTGCCGGTGTTGGTGGTGCTGCCGGGCATCATCGCGTTCCGCCTCTACAACGCCGACACCGGCCTGATGCGGCATGTCTGCGTGCTGGAAAAATCCGACCTCGCGTTTCCGACGCTCGTCAAACAGCTCCTGCCCGCGGGCTTCACGGGCCTCGTGATGGCGGGCCTGATGGGCTGTGTGATGTCGCACATCGCTTCGATGCTGTCGGCCAGCTCCTCGATCATCACGTTCGATATCTACAAGAACTACGTCCGGCGCGACGCCACGAGCCGCGACCTGATCCGCTTTGGCCGCGTGACGACGCTGCTCGTGCTGGTTGCGGCAACGGTGGTCGGCTTTTTCCTGCGCGACCTGAAAGCGATCTTCTTTTACATCCAAAAATACTGGTCCATCGCCTATCCATCGGTCTGCGCGCTGTTCCTGGCGGGCTTCTTCTACAAGCGGGCGACGGCGCGCGGCGCGCTCATCGCGATCATTGTCGGCCCGGTCTGGGCGCTGGCGTTTACACTGGCCGAGTCGGCGAAACTGGCGCCCGCTATTCCCTTCCTGACGCGCGCGGCCATTGATTTTGTCGTGGCGTGCGTGATCCTCTGGATTTTCCGCGAGCGAGGCGCGATCCCCGCGCAGGCGATTATAGACCGGTCCTTCACGCCCGAGGTGGCGGCGGAGATGGCCAAGGTCCCGCTCTGGTGCTCATTCCGGCTATGGGCGACGATCCTGCTGTTGGCAGTCGTGGCGCTCTTCGCGCGGTTCTTTTGAACGAGGCCGGGTGGGGCGGCGCTTAGGCGTGCGGCGGGTGAGGTTTGTGTTGGGCGGCATTTTGAAAGCTATAGCGGCGGGTTCTGACCTCGAAAGCTTTCGGGGCTGACCGCCGAAACGTAGGACAGGCATCCTGCCTGTCATTGATCATGAACCGATTTTCAACACCCCGTTACTACGTGCACAACCAGAACGCCAACGGTGGCAACCAGCACCAATAGCAGCGTGCATTCCATCAGTGATTGACCAGCGTTTGAGGTTTTCCTAATGCTCATACGAAATCTCCAACGACTACTATAAACCAGGGCGGAAACCATGCATGTCGGGAATTCACGCACCATGCGTCAGAGAATTGCCGGACATGACCATAATCCCCCCGTAATGCCCATGAGGGTTTCAAATTGAGACACAACCGAAGTTTGCGGTTGCGCGCACCGGCTTTTCGGTTCAGAAAGAACGGCATATTCATGGCATCCGAAGCCAAAACTCAACAACTGAAAGCCGGTTTTCAAACCGCCGCCCTTCCCACGGCGCTGGCCGCGCTCATGGCGGCGGCGCTGGCGGCCGGCGGCGTCGCCGTGGCGCATTGGCAGCCGGGCCAGCCGGGCGACTACATCGCGCTGGTCCAGCAGAAGCTCGCGCCACTGCCCGGCACGACTGACGTGGACGCCATTCCGGTGGACGAGGCCGACCGTGCCCTGCGGCGCGGCAACGCGCTGCTGTCGGCGCGCCAACCCGGCGAGGCGATCAAGGAGTTCGAGCGCGCCGTGACCGTGCAACCGGCCAATGCGCTCGCGTGGATCAACATGGGGGTGGTTTACTACAGCCTGAACCGGGTCAAGGACGCGCGTGAGGCGTTTTTGCACGGCTACACGCTCGACCCCTACAGTTTTCTGGCGGCGCGCAATCTCGCCCTGTTGAACGACATGGAGGGCCACCTCCACGCCGCGCGCGACTTTTACCAGCAGGCGGCCCGGCTCGATCCGAACAATGCCGAGGTGAAAAGACGATTGCAGAGCTTGAAATCGCTGGATCGTTGATGCGCGCGGACCGGGCCGCCGGGTCTGAGAGGTGTCATTCATGAACAGAAATCAAAGAGGCAGGTGGTGTTTTGGTATCGTCGCAACATGGCTCGCGGGCGTCTGCGCGGGCGGCGCCATCGTCCCCTGCTTGGCGATGAATCCCTATCCGCGGCAGGTGCTCCGGACAGAATCGCTCCAAACGTGGTCTTTTCAAAACGGCACGGCGGATTGGAAGGCGCTGCACGACTGCACAGTCGCGGCGGCCGGCGGCGTGCTGAAGAT
>Ga0114951_10000982_pt1 | contig 37366 bp, 44 predicted proteins | sample AM7aDNAmetaG_FD_88677 | JGI IMG/M metagenome (GOLD analysis project Ga0114951, IMG submission 88677) | Freshwater microbial communities from Finland to study Microbial Dark Matter (Phase II) - AM7a DNA metaG | ecosystem: Environmental > Aquatic > Freshwater > Lake | place: Finland: Lake Alinen... | reverse complement strand
TTGGTGCGGGTATTGAGATTGCTGAAAATGCAAAATATATAGCAAATGAAGAAACCAAAAATGGCTATACCTATTTTGATATATTAGGTACTGACCCAATCAATAGTCCAGGTAGAATAATTCAATCAACCATCTCTCAAAAAGATGGGAAAGTATTTTTGTCTGTTAGAAGTTTACCAATGAGTAAAGCTGAGATACCGACACCCGGGAAGACGCCTACCCCAGTAAGGGGGGCTTCCATCGTTCAACCACCCGAAGGTGGAGGACAGCAGGGGGGCGCATTTTCTGACTTTCAGGCGCCAGTATCCAAGCTCACTACCGAAAGCTTATCAAACCCAGAAGAAAATGTCAAGCAACCCCTTGCTGATGAAAGTTACTCTGGTCAAACTCTTAAACCCACTCCTCTCGAAAGAAAACTGGAGAATTTATACATGGAACGTGATATGCACGTCGAGGCGCTTGATTATTTGAAATCTAAAGTCTTACCGCTTATGAAGCATATTGATCCAGTGACTGGGCGCCTTCCAGAAGTCACCGGAAAGCCTACCAGAGAGAGTTTGACTGGAAGTGGTAAAACTACACGAAACCCAGAGTTTGGTATTCGTGGTGATGATATTGTGACTGAAAACGGTTTTGAAAATGTTGAAGACGCTCAACAAGCTATTGATGATTATAAAAATCAAATGGCTACCACTAAAGAATACAATGCGCGCATTGGTGATCTCAAAGAAAGAATCAAAATACAAAAATCTGAAAATAATGATGTGACTCAACTTTCAAAGTTTCTCGAACGCGCAGCAAAGAGAACTGACAAACAAGCGGAGGCGATGCAAAAAGCTCTTGAACATCCTGAAACGGCCGCTGAACTAAAAGCCCGCAAAGAAGCGGCGACTGAGCGTATGATTACTATATTGCAAAAGACCTACAATTCAACTCCACATCTTGAAAGGGAAACTCCTCAATGGTTACTCCAAGCAACTGAAAAATCATACGAAACTGCCATGACAGAAGAAGAACACGCGGCAATGGACGCTGGCGATCCGTATAAAATGGTCAAAATTGACGCTAGTACCCCATTAAAAGAGAAAGTTAACCTTATAGACTACTTCCGTACACCTGACCGTGTATTGTCAAAAATCGGCCTTGGTGACGTAGGTAAAACTCTCCGCCATGGTTATGAAAGTTATCTCGCCGAATTGCCGGTCCATCTCGATCTCATAACTGATTGGAAACATCAAGTACCTAGCGCCGAAGCCAACAAAAGAATATTTCAATATCTTGATGGCCAATATAAACCATCTTGGGTACCGCTTACAAAACAAGAAAAAGCGGTTGCATGGCAGATTAAAAACTATCTACGAGAATGGGCTGATCGCCTTGGCTTACCGGCTGACTCAAAAATTAGTCACTACATTACCCACATCTTTGGCCTATCCGGCACAGAAAAAGAATTTGATGAAGACCTTGCAAAAGTTATTCACAACAAAGTGCCGGGTGGTGTCTACGATCCATTCCTAGAAGAACGACTAGGTCGCAAAGGCTACATTGAAGATACTTGGCGCGCACTTGATGCATATGTTAAACGTGCAGTCCGTAAAGCAAATATGGATCCAGCACTCGAGCAATTAAAACGGGCGGTTTCTGATCCACAAGGCAACCCACGAGTAGAAGTATCAATATACAATTATGTAAAACGGTATGGGGATCGTGTAAATATGCGTCCTACAGAATGGGATAACTTGCTAGACAATAGCATTAAGCAAGTTGTGGGCTATAAGTTTGGTGGTCGCCCGACTGCTTTCTTAACGAGTACTATGCGTAAGTGGGTATCTCGCTCACTTCTAGGCTTAAACTTCAATAATGCAATAAAAAACCTCACACAAGGAGTCAACACTTTTGCTGCACTTGGTACGAAATATACTACGATCGGCTATACCAAACTCATGACAAACATGAACAGCGAGGAGTTTAGAGCGTCAGGTTTGATGAGTCAGAACATTGCGCAAGATAAAACGGTTTCGGCGGTTAAACAAACAATGCAAAAACTTGATACTGGACTTTATGCTCTACACACTATTTCAGAATATATAAACCGTGGCGCTGCTTACTGGGGTGCAAAAGCAAAGGCAATTGATGAAGGCATGAGTGAATATGAAGCTGTACAGTATGCAAAGAAAATCGGCCGCGACACACAGTTTAACTATGGCTCAATTGACACACCTGTTGCAATTGGTGGTGACATAGCAAAAACTCTCACGCAGTTTATGTCATACCCTATAAAACAAACAGAATTTATTGCCGAACTTCTACAAAATAAAGAGTGGAGCGCACTTATCCGATATATCCTCGGCGCAATTTTTGCCGTGACAGTGATTGGCAAAGTCTTCAACATAAAAGCACAAGACTTTATTCCTCTTTCATTCCTCGCTCCACAACAAGTTGGTGGTACACCAGGTGTTACAAAGTTTGGAAATCCACCGGCTCTGGCACTTCCAGAGTCAATTTGGGGTGCTATTACGGGCCTTCCTGGATCAGTTAATCCAACAAAAGGTCCTAAAGGCGGAAAATCTGCACTCGAAAAAACTGCATGGAATATTTTTGGTAATATTCCTTTCCCAGCCGGTCTACAGATTAAAAAAACTGCTGCTTTTATAAAAGCGATGCAAACACCAAAGAAATCCACAACTAAAGGTAAAAAATCAGCACTAATGTTTTAAACGTGTTATAATAATTTTATGTATAAATACACTCCTCCAATAAGAAATACAAATATAAAACGCCCGGTACTCTCCCCGATCCAAAAGCCTTTTGATATGGGTTCGGGCATAAACGAAATTGTAATTTTGGTCCGTGAACTCAATGCTTTAAAAAATGATATATATCGTAATCAGAAAATCGCCGCCGAAAAACTAGATCAGAAATTAGCCGAGGCACAATTGGCTATTGAACATGCAAAGACTATCCAAAAAGGCGAGCCGGGCGTCGATGCTGAAATAGATTACAACTACGTCATCTCAGAAGTTCGATCTCGTATCAAAACTCCAGAAGACGGCAAAACTCCGGTGATCGACTATACCAAAATAATAGACGCTGTGATTGCAAAATTACCGCCACAAAAAACTCAAAAAGAAGTAACTGTAAACTACAAATATATTATTGCTGAACTTAAGTCTCAAATGGCGCCTACAAAAGAAACAGACCCAATGGCCATTATTGATACCATCATGAATCTACCGGAAGGAAAGAGACTCCCGCTTAGACTGATTGATGGCTTAGAACAAACGATAAGCGCGCTGCGCAATCAACTCTCTAAAGGCTACCTACACGGCGCCGGTCTTTCTACCGTCTCACACGATACAACTCTAGCTGGTGATGGTACGCCCGCGAATCCTTTGACTGTCCTAGGTGGTGGTAACTTTGTAGATAATGAAATTGTCGCCGGATCAGCAACTACTTTTACTCTAGCAAACACTCCGGTCGCGGGGTCGGTTCATGTTTTTGCTAAAGGTCAACGCCTCACTTTAGGTGCTGGTAATGATTACACGATCACTAGCACAGTCATAACCACAGCAAACACTTGGTCGGCTGGGGATATCGTTGCTGATTATAGAAAATAAAATGTTATAATAAAAACATGTTTAAAAAAATACTCTTAGTACTTTTAGGAATAATTTTAGGAACGGCAACAACTGTCGGCGCCGCGACTTCTGTTTTTAATTCTAATCAAGTTGGTGGTGGCACTCCTACTTCTGGATTTATTTTACAGTCGCAAGGTGCAAACACACCAGCACAATGGGTAGTAAATTCTAGTGGTGGTGGCTCCGGCGGTGGTTGGATAGCCGGCACTGGTATTTTATACAACGCCACATCAACCGATCTTGTAGGTGTCGGCTCAACTTCGCCTATAGCTACTCTAAGTGTCAAAGGAAAAGCCGGCGCAAATCCTTTTGTGGTAGCCTCATCAACCAACACCCAACTCTTTTCTATACTTTCAAACGGCAATACAGTTGTAAATTACGCTCTATCGGTCGGCACAACAACCGGTAATATTGTCATAGGAAATACAGATGGTAATACGCGCGGATCAAATGCTCTCGATATTCAATCTTACAGGTCAGCAGTTACGAAAGTGGCGGCGGGATTAGACTCTACAACTATAGGCCAAGACAACCGAGCAGGCGGAGATTTCACTCAAATATTCGGTAATGGTAATGCAGGGTTAGTTGGAAGTGGTCAATTTCTTGCAGGTATAAATAACACAGCAAATAATTCTAGCGATATTGCTGTAGGTATAGGGAATACAGTTACTGGCATATCAGCGAGTGTTTTTGGTAATGGTAATACAGTTAATGGTGGAGGCGCTTATGTTTTTGGTGCAGGTATTACCAATACTACTGCGAACTCTTTGATGATTGGCCCGAACAATACATATAAAATCACTATGTTGGGAACAGGAGAATTGTACCTTCCGGGTAATGATGTGCATAGCGCTGGCAACAACTATCTCAACAATCTCTTTGTAGGAAACGTCGCAGTTATCGGCTCAACCTACCACGCAGGAGTGTTTGATATGAATGTGGCAGGGAGTAATCTTGGAATATATTTTGACAGTACAGGTGGACAGAACTTGGGTGACACTGTAATTCACGGCTACTCAATCGGCGGTGGCACAAGCGATATTGTTTTCGCACCAAACAATGCTCTAGTTTCACTGACAGATTTTAATATCAAATCAAGTAACGACCAACTTCTCTTTCACGCTGATGCAACTACTCACTATTCACAAATCACAGCTTGGAATAACAGTGGCAATACAAACGAAACCTTTAAACTCGCCGCTTCTCAATTGGAAATTGGAAGTGGAAATGTAGGTTCATTCACAAACAACGTAGCCTACTTTGACCCCTCAACTGCCAAGTTTCCATATCTTGCAGGGACAGGGACTCGTACAGTTGGTGCTGACTCAACGGGTAAGTTAGTAACGATGGCAGGAGTAGCTCCAACTTTCACCACAAACACTCAACTCTACACCTCTGACGGTTATAAACTCTTTTATTTCCAAACTGATTATATCGGTTTTGGCGGTGGCCAAGTCACTTTCAACTCGGCAAATACTACCGCAGATGGCGGCGGAGCTTTCTCTTTCCAAACTCAAGATGCCAACCAACTGTTCCTCCTAAACGCAGACGGTAGTTTTAATCTTGCAGGTAGCGGAACTTTTGACGGTAGCCGTATGGATTTTGCATCATCAGAGTTTCACTTCAATGAGCTCGGCGTTAACGGAATGCACCTAGTAACGACAGGTACAGGTGATGTTGACTTCTATCTCGGTTCAATGGACGCAGTTGACGGCACAAATTTGCACTTCATAGCGACTAATTCGGGTTCTCCATTTGAAAGTTTTGAGCTCGGATTTGATGGGCATATTTATATGCCAGCATTACCAACATCAGCCGGCGGTCCAACAGGTTCACTTTATCAATTAGCAGGAGTAGTAATGGTTAATTAAAAAAATGAAAACACAAATTATCACCACAGCAATTATAAGTTTAATCGCCGGCGCCGTACTCATTGTCACTGTCTATGTAGGTTTTGCTCTTTTTCAAATGGAAAATACTGTTAGCCAAGATCATATTTTAGTCACCCAAATTGCACAGTTTCTTAATAATCAAACGGCCAAAACGCCGGTAACAAAATAAATATATGCAACCAGATCAAATAAAAAAAGTCGCAATACCACAGAAAACATCGGCGTTAAATACAAACGCAAATGGTGATCAAGTAGTAAGTGTCACGACATCTACCACAACTGATTACACCCAAGACCAGTTAACCCATAACCGCGCGGCGATAGCGGCGGCACAGCAAGCTTCAAATGATAAATTTCAAGCACAACTGGATGACATTGATGCATTACTAGCGCAGTTTCCGGCCGCTCCAGCTCAAATGAATACTATCACCGCATAAAAACATGAACAACGAGATTCCCTATACAAATAGAGAAATTGATCAGCAACACAAAGATGTGATGGACACTCTTGCTCGTATAGAAGTCCAGACAACAAAAACAAACGGAAGTGTGGCGAAAGCTTTTATTGAAATATCAAAATTAAAATCGTGGCAAACCGGCGTGATAATGTGTGGAGGACTTTTTATCTTAATAATTTTGCCATTGTGTGTTTACATTTATACAAACCAAGTTTCTCAATTTAATGAGCAAATCAAAATCTTAAATATTAAAGATAAATAAAATGAACCCTTTTTTAACAAAAAAATATGGTTTTATTGAGTCAAAAATTGACGAGAATATCCACTATATATTAGGTGACGGAATGCTTTCACCTGCAGTTATAATGCCAAATGGCCACGGTTGGGGTGATTTTCTACCTACAGACGATCTGCAGAATAAAAATGGCTTGGAGACTATGAATTGTAGCAACTACGGTACTTTGCATGCACTCGCTACTTTAGGAAAGAAAAAATTTGGTGCTCAATTTCAAACTGCTCTTTCCGAACGCTACACCGGCGTAATGACTGGCACAACGCAAGGCGGTAATGATCCTCATCATGTGATTGAAACTATCCGCACAGTTTGCGGGGTTATTCCAGAAGTATTTTTGCCTTTTAACGCTGCAGTGACTGATTGGCAAGATTACTACTGCCCAAATCCAATGTCATATCAGTGGTATGCAGTGGGTAAACATTGGCTCAAAAAATATAAAATTAATCATCAATGGGTATATATTCCAGCGCCAGGTTCCTCGGCGATTGTGCCTTTAAAAACTGCTTTGAAATTTTCCCCGATCGGAGTAGCTGTGTTCGCTTGGAATCAAGGTCCAGACGGTTTATACTACAGTAGGGATTCTTTTACTTTTAATCACTGGGTGACTTTGTATGATTACGTTGAAGGTCAGTATTGGTGTGTCTTTGATAGCTATGTTCAAACTCATAAAAAACTTAATTGGAATTTTTCTTTCGGCCAAGCAAAAGGCTATGGCTTGGATTTTAATGTTGGAGGTGCAACCCTCGGCGACGCCATCGAGCCCGTCTATCTCCCTTACGCCTTCTACCGACTCGGCGCTCTCTTTAAATAACATGAACTTTCAAACTGTAAACAGTATAAGAGTCTATAATATGGCCGCTGTGAATGTGGGTAATAAACTATGCACTGATCCAATTTTAGGCTGTGCGGAAACGGTAAACGCCATCTTCAAAATGGCTCTAGGCGCGCCGATAGGTGGTGGATCGTCAACTATGCTCATGTTGCCCTTTTTAAAGGACACAACGCGGTTTTCAGAGACTACACCGGCACTCGCGCTCCCTGGCGATGTTATAATTTCCCCTACTGGATTTGGAAACGGAAAACTCGATCACGGACATGTCGGAATTATCGCAAAATATGGAATCCTTTCAAACTCCTCGGCCGATGGGAGGTTGCACGAAGTGTATGATATTGATACTTGGACAAAATACTATCACGGTGTCGGCGGTTTTCCGGTCCGTATTTTTCGGGTGCTCTAGGTGGATAACTCCTCTTGTTGACAATAACTTGACAATGTAGAATAGAATCATTAAAAGCTAATTAAAAAACTATGATTGAAACTTTGTTGGCAGATGCAAAAGTAATAACCACAGTGTCAGCGATTGTGGCATTGGCCACAGCAATTATTCCGGTTATTCCGGAGCCATATCGAACAATCGTCATCGGCGTCTGTTCATTTTTGACTATTGTTTTTCATCTGACATCTCACACAGAGGCATCTCTCGGTGCTGTCGCGCGCAAGAGAATGGGTGTAAGTTTGTAGGTAGTATACCTCCGGCACAAATCTGGAAGTTCCTTAGTCGGGCATTTCCTAGATAGAGAAAATCAGATATTGCGACGAGGATATTATAAAGTCTATTAAAAAATTACTTTGGTTAAGCATCTTAATAACATTGATAATAGTGACAAGCGCGGAGATAAACCCAACAAAAGAGGTCGCCGCGCAAACAGAGTTGCCGACGATTGGTCAGCCATTGACCCTCTCCAATCAGATCCAGAGTTCAACATCGACGAGGGTGACGATGAAGATATTGACGACAGCGAAGAGGATGAATTTGGAGACGAGTCAGGCTCTTGAGTTGGTAGATGTAGCTCTTTGTGAGAGTAACTTTCATCAAGACTGGCCACATCCAAACATAGCAACTTCAACCGGCGAAGTGATGAGCACCGATTATGGAGTCTTCCAAATTAATGATCACTACCACGGCGCGAGGTTTGATAAGCTCGGGTTGGATTATAAAAACAGTGAGGATGATAACATTACGGCTGGCATACTTCTGTATCAGCAGTTTGGGTCCAAACCTTGGTCAGCCTCGCGCCGTTGTCTTGATAACACTCCGGTAGGTTGGCATTAGAATATAGGGTAGCTCGATGAAAACAATGGCCTCGCTTCGCCAGCGACTAGCCAACCCACTATGTCGAGCTCCGGCGCAATGAATTTCAAATTTAGAAAACCAAAACATAGAAAAACTCGTGCTATAACACGCGGAGGTTATCGCACGGAGGGTAAAGCCAAAATATTTTCGGCGATAAAAAAAGAATTTGAAATAGAAAAATATAATTTGATGATTAGTAAGTAGAGAGCGCGGCGTCGTTGGCAATCGTAAAGCCGACATTATCGGGCACCGCACGCTCTGTTTGTTAAACAGATTGAAGTTCTTTGAATTGAGGTGTATGCCTAAATAGTGACGGGCTTGGGATAGACGGTTGCTCCGCTCATAAGAGTTTTCTATCCGACCAAATCCACAGGTTGATAGCCCTGTATTACGCCATTTTCGTTCTCCTCCTCGCTAGGGGATAAATAGATAATGATTTTTGGATACAAAAAACGTGTAAGGTGACCAAATGTAACGACTGATATTTCAAACAGTAGTTATGTGACCAAATCCTTGCCACCTCAATTCAGAGAGTTTCAATAGTTCTTTACAGGAGGTTTCAAATGCGTAAGGGTTGGAAACAAGCCACGGTCAGATTTCTTAAGGCGAAAGGAGGGCTTTATGCTTCACGAGCCTTTGGAAGACTTCCTAGAATCCACCGCAAGGGTTCTAGGAAAAACTGAGTGGGAGTTGTTTTGTGAGATTTGTGAATGTTCACAAGTCGGCAATGCCCGCAGAGATATGCTCTGGACAGCGTGGGTTCAAGAGGATTTTATACCGTGCTTTGTGAAAGAAGCTCTGTATAAGATAACTCTTGGTACCATCTTTGAAAAGGAGTCATTTGAGCAGGACGCGATGTAGGAGTGAGCGGCACTCTACAATTGGACACGGATAATCCAACTTTGCTCCTTCCTTGGGGCGGAGTGTACCGAGGTTCAAACCTAGTTACACTCCCCTCTATTTGAAACCAGACCGTCATAGCTGACGGACAACGTCAACAGCACCCGCTTGCGGAGGGTGCTGTTTTTTTATCTCAGTTGTTTCTTTTCGATGTTACTAATTTATACCGTATCAGACACTTTATTATTACAGTAAATCTGTGGGATAATAAAGATCTGGGCTACTCCTCAGCGCTAGGTTCTGTAAAAGCGCCTAGACGAGGATACTCTGGGCAAATCACATCGCTTTAATCCTTAATTCATCCTTTTGGTGTTTGCGGTGTTTTTTTGTTGTGTCGCTAAAATTTTTATTGTGCGACATATATAAATGTGCTATAATGTGTTGGTATGAATAACCAAAAAATAGACTACAAAAAAATAAACGGGAATCTATACAAGATTGAGTTTTCTCCGGTCCCTGGTATTAATGTTGCCAAGATCGTTCCACGCTTCAAAAAACCAACAACTAAGCCAATCTTTCCATATCCAAACAACTAAAAATGTGTTATAACTTTGTTTATGCACAGCAAGCCCTTGCTTAATTTCAGCAAGCGTGTATACTCATATCTAGGTAAAGGTCGAAACCTAAAATGAAAAACAAAATACTACAATCAATCGGAAAAAAAGGTGGCCTAAAAACTTTGGAAAAACACGGTCGCGAGCACTTCTCAAAGATCGCCAAAGATATGCAGGCCAATAAAAAACAAAAAGATGATCAAAATCAAATCACAGTTTAGAGAAAGTGTTGAGGAGTTTTTGTGGTGTGTTGGTGCTTTTGTTGTGATCCTCGGCGTCCTGACTTTACTTGAAGTAGTCCTCCGAGGTTTAACAATCTCAAACTAACATGATAAAAAACAGCGCAATAAATTCAGACGCCTACGCCTACATCCAATCAAAAATCTCGCCACAAGTAAGCATCCTGGATTGTGTGGTAAAAAATAAGTGGTTGGTAGCAAGTCTAAGCTCCGGCGTTCACTTCTGGGTGATAAACAATCCAAAGCTAAAATGAAACGCTCACCACTAAAAACTGATCCAGATAAGGTAAGAGCATGGCAACAACGATCTAGCCAACCGCTTGCTGTGAATCATCCAATTAGGAAAGTTGGCCGGCTTGGCAATATCAACAAGGCGGCGCGCCAGAAGATTGCTGAAATTGCTCAAGAAGAGAACATGCGCGAGTGTGAGCTCAAACTAGAGGGTTGTACTCGAAACTGGCCACTAGCGCCCGCACACCGCCATAAGAGGGCATGGTATGCCGGTGATGCAGATAAACTCTCAGACCGAAAGCAATGGATATGTGCATGCCAAACCTGCCATGATCAGATTGAAATTGACTCCAATCTTACAGAAGAGATTTTTATAAAACTGCGCGGTCCGGAAGAAGAGGACATGCAAATCATTCCGGAAATATAAAAAGTGGATAACACCTGTGGATAGGGTGTGGATAACCCCCAAAAAAAGTGCATAACTTTAAACTCAATTCACCTTTTCAACTTATACGTAGTTTCTATCCACAACCCTATCCACTTTTTTAGAGAAAAAAAATGGCTCTAAATATACATAAAAAATACTTATCCACTTATCCACTTACCTAATAGTAATAATAAGTTTTAAATATAAAAACATGGAACCCTGTGTACAACAAAAAAGAAAATTTATTTGTGAAAGATGCTGGGTTGAGTTTATCTCACCCGACGATTCAAATGGAAAATGGGGATTAAAACCAAATTGCAATTGTCCGGCGGATTTTACAGATTTATTAAGTAAAAACAAAAATCGTGAAAAAGTTTAATTGGTATGTAGTAATCAGAATGGCCGGCGGATACTATGGTTGCTCAAACCTCGGCGCCTTTTGGTCCCCTACTCGTATGGAGGTTATAAATTTACTTCTCAAAAATGGCAATTAAAAACTACACAACCGAAGTGCCAGCAAACCGCTCAATCAACGAGATCCAAGAATCTCTAATTAAGCACGGCGCGCAGGGTATACTTCAAGAGTATGAAAAAGGTACTGGCAAAATCGCCGCCCTAAAGTTTATTTTAGAGTTACACGGTAAAAAGGTCGGCTTTGCACTTCCTGTTCAATGGCAACGCTTCCAAGAGGTTTTAAAACAACAAAACATCAAACGATATAGTGATGATGATTATGTCTATCGTGTGGCTTGGCGTTGTATTCGCGATTGGGTCCTCGCTCAAATGGCCCTATATGAAACCGAGATCGTAGAATTGCCACAGATCTTTCTTCCTTTCGCGACTGATAAAACCGGCAAAACCCTCTACGAATCAGTGACCGATGGAAATTTATTATTAGGCAGTGGAGAGTAATCTCAAACTTATATGAATAAATGTTGTGAAAAGTGTTATAGCACATACACAGACGATGATTATCCAGCTCATACCGTTCACGATGCTTGTATAAATCAAACTTGTGAATGCCACACTCCCGTTCAACAGGAGAACCCAGTAAACAAGTGTTGCGGAGCAGAACCAAAGTCAATGTCTAGCGATGAGGGTACTGGTTACTATGTTTGTTCAAAGTGTGGAAAAGAGTTTGAGTTCGCAGTCCCCCAAACTTCAAGTGGAGAGTGCTGCAAGTGGTGTAAAGAGCACGAGTTTACAGGTGTCGGATGTCGTAATCAAAAATGTGATTGTCATTTGCCCCTCCCTTCCTCCTCATCAGAGAGTTGGGTTGAGACCTTTGAGAAAAAGTTTAAGGAAAACAAAGACTACACTTTTACAGACTCTGAAGGATATTATCAACACTCAAGCGACTTCCTCTCCTTCATCAAAAATACAATTACAGCGGAGGTTGAGAGGGTAATTGCAGAGGCACTTGTTCAAATAGACGACCACGAGAAATTAAGTTGCTCAAATCACGCTGTCCAAGAGGGTTACAGATTGGCAATGAAGCATAGCAAAGAGATTTTATCAGCTCTTACCCACTAAATTATTTTAACAGATGAAAAAGACAGAACAAAAAGATTGGAAATTAAGTAACCAACTTGGGCGAGATTTGCACGCCTACCATTTTGTAGAAGCAATCTGTGCTCACGGAATAGGCCACCACAAAGGAGTACACGGTTGCGATGGTTGCTGTGCAAACTGGCCTAAAGAAATCAGCGATAAAGTTTCAAAAGATTAGCCCCCACAAGGAGATAAATTAAAATAATAAGATATATGAAAAACATATTTACAGCACCAAAAACATTAGCCGAGAGGCGAGCAAAGTTTGCTTATGAAGCGGGCAGAGTTGAAAACGCTATGGCAAAACGACCTATCAATCCCGAACCGTGGGAAGAAAGAGACGCAAAATTCCGAGCAAATATGATACGAGCCGTTGCCAAACAATGCGGTAAGCACCGTATGACTTCACCAGAAAAACTGCACGAAGCGTGGGTAGTAGCTTATGAAAAAATGGGCTGGAAATACGGAAAGACCAGAGACGTCAAAGCCAAGACTCACCCCGATATGGTTCCTTTCAAAAAACTCGGCCGTAAAGAACAAGAAAAAGATTGGGTATTCTTTATGCTCTGTGAAATTACTAGAAGGATTGATTAACCCCTAACCAATATGCCATCAAAAAAAGTGAAGGTGAAGAAGGTGCACAGACACAAATGGGAAATTACAGATAATGAATGCAGAAATTGCGGATATTATGAGTATTTTATTTGTGAGTGTGGCGAGGAAAGAGATGCTGATAGAGATAGAAAAGGAAACTTAAAACCAGCTAAGAAATAATTATAACCTAAAGTGCTAGATTTATTAGAAGTTAAATGAAATGAGATATGGAAACAGCCGAGAAAAAAAACAACCAAGTTTACTACCAACAAGGCGGTGGAGACGAGCAGTACACACCACGATACGGTGTAGAGGTTTTGTTACCGCATATCCAACATCTCAAAGACAAAATAATCTGGTGTCCGTTTGATCGTGAGGATAGTCAATTCGTCAAAGTCTTAACTGAAAATGGTTTTACTGTTTGCCATACACACAAAGACGAAGGATATGATTTCTTGACCTATGAGCCTGTTCAATGGGACGTAATGATAAGTAACCCACCATATACCAACAAGCGAGTTTACTGGGAGAGAGCTTTAGACTTGAAAAAACCTTTTGCGTTGTTGTTACCGTTGAATATACTTTCCGACTCGGTTATCAATGTCACAATGCGGGAGCGGGAGCGGGAGTTTCAATTACTCATACCAAGTAGACGTATGAGATTTTACAATTACAAGACTGGTGAAACTGGCAATCAACCGACTTTCAAGGCAAGTTATTTTGGAGTTAATATATTTCAGCAACCAATTATATTAGCTAATATGGAACTCAAATGAAAAACCAACCATCTATTACGACAGAGGAAAAAAGTGAGCTAGGAGATAGGGTTTGTATCTGTACAGGCAAAGTATTTCAACCAGAAATAGAATATCACTCTGCAAATTGCCCCTATAGAGATTTAGATAAACTCCTACGTCTCCAAAAAGAACGCTTAATCAAAGAGGTGGAGAGCATCCCAGAAACAGCACCAGAATATGAAAATGACGCCTTTGACAATGGTTTGAAGTATATGAAAGGAGAAGTTTTACGCAGGCTACAGGGCGTGTAATTAAATTATTAAAATGAAACCACTACACTATACATTCATCATCCTCGGCGAGATCCCGGTAAAGAAAAACAACTACAGAGTTTCTTATTCCGGTGGCGTTTACACTGATCGAGACGTCAAAGATACAATCGAGGACATCACCAACCAGCTCGCCTACGCCCGCAAGCGCCCAAAACCATCCCTAGACAAAGAGTTTGAGATGAAAGTAGATATATTTACCTCAAACCCCCGCAAAGACCTCGACGGTATGGTTACAACCCTCCTGGTCTGTCTACAAAAAGCTGAGATCATAAAAAACGACAACCTACTGGTCCATGAAGAAAACCGGAAGCATATTGCAACATCGGCGAAAGCTATTATTGAAATAGCTCTAATCCATTTTTATGATGCACTTGCTGGTTAAGAGCGGGGAGGTGGTGCTAGGTTACTCGACCTTTCCTAGCGCCGGTAAGGCTATTCGCATGGCGCTTACCCCGCGCTCTTAGCCCGTAAGGGTGTAATTAATAAAAAATAATATGCAAAACGGTAAATACATAGTATACGAAGATGGCAGTGCAGATGTCTTCCCACCAACACAACAGCACATAGACGTGGCTACTGCATCCGGCAAGAAGCCTATAAGCGCAGGCTTCTTCACCACAGAAGACTTCCGGGTATCAACAACCGGCCGCTCTGAAAGTTTAAACCTCGATAGTCGTGTAGAGGATGCGGCGGCGGTTAGTCAGGCGATAATAAATCAATAGGTATGTCAGAAGAAGAAGTTGCTGAATATACAGATAAGGATATAAGAGAATTTTATGAACAAGTTCTTGAAGAAGACTATTACAGTAATGACCAGTGTCACATCTGCGCAGGATGGAAGATGAGTTGTCACTGTCTCGGATCATATCCATATGGTGCAGCGATGAAAAAAAGAATTTGGAAAGTTGTTCTTGGCATAGATTTGTAAACAACCACTTGACCATTGATAGTCACTAACGATATAATGTTTGGATATGAAAAAATACTACAGTGATTTAGTAGAGATAATTATTAACAAACCAACAGTAATAAAGGCAACAAAGTTTGTAGGTCCAAAGGAGATAGTCCGAGCGGTAAGGCAAACTTATAAGAAGTTTAAGCCGCGTAAAGGTGACAATATCCAAATTACCCTTACCATCGGCAAACCAAATTACGCCGAGCGAGAGTTTATTAAAAAGTGTCAGTTAGCAAAAGAGTCGTTTCCGGTTGTAGGTGTTTTATTAAAATTTAGAAAATAATTTATTTTGTATATGGCACAAGTTCCATTCAAGATCATGAAGATAGGCAGTGAAGCCCGCGATGCACTCATCAAGGGAGCAAATTATTTAGGAGATGCGACGAAGTCAACCCTTGGTCCGTTCGGCCAGAACTTCTTTCTGGAAAAGAAAAATCGTATTACTAACGATGGTGTTACAATCGCCCGGGAGATAGAAGCCCGTGACGAAATAGAGAATAGGGGTGTAATTGCCCTCAGGGAGGCCGCAATCAAGCAAAACGATGAAGTAGGCGATGGCACTACAACAGCGATAGCCTTGGCCCAAGCAATCCTCAATGAAATAGTGAAACTTATAGGAACTGGTCGCACGATAGCTAATAAAGAGACTCCGGCGGAAGTCCGGGTCCGATTAGAGAAAGAACGTCTAGAAGTGACAGATAAACTTGTCGCGATGTCAAAGGCTATCCAATCCGAAGAAGAGATGATCAACTCGGCGACTGTTTCGGTGGAAGATAAAGCTCTTGGTGAAATCATTGGCAAGGCTCAATGGAAACTCGGTAAAGATGGTGTACTCCTAGCAGAAGAGGTAAATGATCGTGAATGTTCTGTAGAGTTTGTAAATGGTGTGCGCCTAGACAACGGCTTCTCAACTTCCCTTTCCATAAACAACCAAGAAAAGCAATCTCTAGAATTAAACGGCGCTCATGTACTTCTAACCAACTTTGTGTTCAATGAAAAAGTAGGCCTCGCACCAATACTTGAGCCAATGAAGCAGTTGTATAAAACCGGCGCTAGACACGTTATTCTTTTCGGTCGAGCATTTTCTCTACAAGCCTTCAAAGACATGAAAGCCAACGCTGAACAAGGATATTTTATTTATCCAATCAACGCTCCGTATCAAGATCAGAATGAAGTGATGAAAGATCTTGAGGCGGTTCTCGGTGGCACATATGTAAACACTGAATCTCTTGATATAGAAAACGTGCAACTTTCCGACTTCGGCGTTTGTGAAAAGATTGTAGCAAGACGATATGATGCCACAATTACCGGTAAGGCAGATGACGCCGCAAAGGAACGAATCGCCCGCCGCGTAGAAGATCTCGAAAAACAACTCAAGGGTTCTCAATCAGAATTTGAAAAGAAAACTTTGAAGACTCGCATCGCTCAACTTACCGTTGGATTTGGTATCGTAAAAATCGGCGCTCAATCTGAGACAGAAAGAGGCTACAAGAAAGATAAGGCTGATGACGCGGTAAACGCCGTAAGGGTAGCTCTACAAGAGGGCGTGGTCCCAGGCGCCGGTCTTGCCTTCAAACTCATCTCTGAGAGCCTTCCAGAAGGTTATATTCTTAAGAAACCATTGCTTTGTGTCTATGAACAAATCATGTCCACAGCGCCTGCTGGCTTTGAAGTGCCTGCTTGGGTGCAAGATCCAGTCAAGGTACTCCGTATTGCTTTAGAGAAGGCATGTAGCGTAGCTGGTACGTTTGCAACGGCTGGTGGGGCCAATGCAACTGAGAGAGAAAAATCCCGCCTAATGCAAGAAGTAGCGCCCGTAGCACCACAAACAAACCCTAACGAGATAATTTAATTATCAAGATGAGTAGGCTAATCAATCTACAAGGAAAGAAATTTAGTAGGCTTACTGTTCTAAGTCTAAAAGACTCAGGTACCGACAAGCATGCACGATGGAATTGCGTGTGTGATTGTGGTAAGAAAACCATTTCTGATGGTTACACGTTGCGTTCTGGTCACACAAAATCATGCGGATGTTTGGGGGCAGAGAATAGAAAGAAAGCAAATACGAGACATGGTCAGAGACAACACTGTTTGTATAAGACGTGGATCCAAATGAAACAACGATGTGAAAATAAAAAAGACCATGGATACAAAAATTATGGCGGACGTGGGATAAAAATGTGTGATCAATGGCATGATTTTGCTAATTTTCTTAGAGACATGGGTGATTCATTTAAACCTGGGCTCTCTATTGATCGTATAAATAATAATTACGGGTATTGCAAGGAAAATTGCAGATGGGCTACACTCTATCAACAATCACGAAATAAACGAGTTACTCACTTTATTGAATACAATGGTCTAAAACTTTGTATGCGTGACTGGTCTCGAAAACTAGGTATGAATTACACTACTCTTGCTGCTAGGTTACTTACATACAAATGGCCTATTGAAAAAGCACTTACAAGTAAAATTTATAAACGATGATTTTTAAATCAAAAACAAACTTCCAAGTTGGTATCGGCCTCCAATCAAAATCATTCCGGTCCGAGTGCAAAGAAAAAGGTTGCACCAATAAGCGGGTCCAAGGATCTAGCAAGTGTTCTGTACATGCAAAACCTAAAGGTGTATAATATATCTATATGAAAACTCCTCGCACACAACAAGGTCAAAGCTGGGCAGTAAAGATGAGAAAAACAGCGCCAAACGCTCCGGCGTTCTCCTCAAGCAAAGGTAAACAAGGCAAAGGAAACCCACAGCAAGATGCGGTAGATAGACTAGGTATGGCGATGAAAAGTGGATTATAAAATATATGCCCTATAAATCACTAGCACAAGAAAGATTTTTTCACTCTGCCGCCGCAAAAAAAGCCGGAATAAAACCGTCTGTAGTAAAAGAATTTGATCGTGCTACAAAAGGCAAAAAACTTCCGATGCATGTTTCAAAGAAAAGTAAAGTTAGAAATCATGTAAAAGAAGCCACAGATATGTTAGGACGTGGCATGAGAGGAGAAAAGAAATAAATTTGAAATGAAAAAAACGAGAGCAAAAAAAATAGCGCTAAAAAGTGCTGAAAAAGAGCTCAGTATACCCGACAGACAAGAAATTTTCTGCCGTCTTTATGCTTTTGACCAAAGTTGTTTTTGTAATGCTACTCGATCGTATATGGCCGCTTTCGACCTATCACCTAATAGATATAAATCAGCAAGAGTCCTTGGACAAAGATTGTTAGCAAAGGTTAACATCCGTGAGCATATTGATCGACTTCTCAACGAAATGATGACAAACAAGATGGTTGACAAGGAAATAGGTCGCATGATTGGGCAAAATAAGAATCTTGTAGTTAAAGCAGAAGCTTTCAAAGAATATAATAGACTCAAGAACAGAATCAAAACAGGTCCCGAAGTAATGGTTATAATGCCTTCGCCACTGTATGGAGGAAGATCAAAACAAAAAGTTTAATTTTGTTGATACAACAGCCACTCAAAAAATCTTTGATTTAACAAAGCGTATTCGTGGCGTGTGTGGTGGCACTTCTGCTTCAAAAACAATCTCAATCCTTATTTGGTGTATTGATTATTGCCAAGTTCAACAAGAACGCGCAAAAATTGTAAGTGTTGTTTCAGAAACATATTCTCATTTGGAAAAAGGTGCAATGCTTGACTTTCAACTCATAATGAAAGATCGAGGGTATTGGAATGAGAAACGTTGGCATGGTACAAAACACACCTATACCTTTGAAACCGGCAACACTCTTGAGTTTTATTCTGTGGATACTTATGGTAAAGCCCATGGTCCACGTCGTGATGTTCTTTTTTGCAATGAGGCAAACAACCTAGATTATAAAATCATAGATCAGTTGGTTACTCGTACTCGAGAGATAATTTGGTTTGACTGGAATCCATCTGAGGAATTTTGGTTTTATACAGAATTTATTGGTAAACGTGATGATATAGATTTTCTTACTCTAACTTACAAAGATAATGAAGCTCTTGATCCTATTACAATCGCCGAAATAGAATCTCACAAGAATAATAAAACTTGGTGGCAAGTCTATGGACTCGGGCAACTCGGCGAGATTGAAACTCGTATCTATACCGGTTGGCAATTCATTGATGAAATACCGCACGAAGCGCGCCTAGAACGCTATGGTGTGGACTTTGGCTATACAAATGATCCCACAGCCATCGTGGCGGTTTATAAATATAATGGTGGATATATTTTAGATGAAATTTCTTTTCGTAAAGGTTTACTCAACGATCAAATTGCGGCCATTCTCCTTAGTGTACCGGAAGCTCTTGTGATAGCTGATAGCGCCGAGCCCAAATCCATAGAGGAAATTAGACTACATAATGTAAATATCCTTCCAGCTGAAAAAGGAAAAGATTCAATAAAAAATGGGATTGCTTTAGTTCAACAACAAAAAATTTCGGTTACAAAACGCTCATTACATCTCATCAAAGAATATAGAAATTTTCTTTGGACTACTGATAAAGATGGCACAGTTATTAATGAGCCAGAGGCAGGATTTGATCATAGTATGGATGCTATACGTTACGCAATTACTTCTTTAATAAAAGTGGGTACAAGTCAAATGTCCTCTTTTATTCCAGTTGACATGTAGTATAATAAATATGGTAAAGAAAAAATTGTGTCGGATGACAAAAAGAAGGATAAAATATAAAGAAGTTTTTGCGCCAAATTTAATTTGGCTTCAAAAAAACATTGCGGGGAAGGCTAACGGTCTGCCACCTCTTTCATAGGGAGGCCACTAGCCGGTTCGACTCCGGTCCCCGCTACGGGAATGACTTAGTGTTCTTTGAAAACTCTGCATGCACGCGCAAGCGTATCTCCTACGTCGCTACTTTTCTGGATCATTGAGAAAACGGCGCCATTAGTTCCAATGACAACTGGTTCTTTCCACATTGAAATAAGTAAAACTTTTTCAAATTTGATTAAATTAAAACCGAATAATAATAACGACGGTACTAATTTTAAAAAGACAAGCATGTGTAACGAGTTTTTAGCCGGTGCAATTCCGGCCATTCCCACCAGAAAAAAGTGTGATATAATAAACACAGTATTTTAAACTCACTTTTATAAACTAAAAACACAAACAAATGATTGGCCAAATCATAACTGATCCAAAGACAGGCCTGCCACTCGATCACGCAGGCAATCGTCTTGCACTTTCATCATATCAACCACCAACCGAAGTGTTGGAATTATTTGCCAAAGTCCAAAGAGATTATCAAATCGGCTATCAACTTCAGCATCGCCCATTTAAAGAGTTTGATGGTTTGACACTCCTTGACCGTGCAAAACGTGATCAAGAGACTTTTGCTGCGTATGTTGGATGTGAATATGTAGCGGCGCATAAACGCTGGCGATGGAAAGGCCGCAAAAACACGGCGCGCAATAAAATCATTTATATTTTGGCGCGCGCTATTGCTGGCATGCTCTATCCATATGTCTCGGCAAAGAATGAAAAGAATGAGCAGGATAAAATGACGGCACGTGTGATGCAAATTTTAGAGCAAAATTTCCTCGAAAAAGCTGATTATGAAGTCAACTATCTATACATGGCACTCTCGGCTCTTGTTAATCCGGCCGTCTTTGTTGAAGTGGAATTTGTGGAGGCTTTGCAAACTATAAAAGTAAAACTCGCGGATGGTACATATGACGTGCAACAAGCCGTAGATGAATTACTCTCTGGTTTAAACTTAAACATCGTACCAATCGATGAGATCTTTTTGCCGGACTTTTTCTCTGGCACTGGTAAACTTCAAAACTTGCCTTGTATTCTCCGCGTGCGCCGCATCTCATATGACTATGCAAAATCAATTCACGCTGGAAAACATTTTGATAAAAATGGTAAAGACTTATTTGATCATGTTCAAGCCGGTAAAACTCGCATCTTTATTGCCGGCCAAGAAAATCAAACATTGTACGACATCGAATGGACGGAAGCTGATGCAGACTACGTGCAGGAAATCACCGCAATGTACCGTAGTGAAGATCTCGAGGTTACTTTTGTCGGTGGTGTTGGGATGTTTGATGAGGAAAACGTCTACAACTCTAACCCAATGACGCATCGTCGCATGACTCTCATTAAAGACCAATGGCTGTCAATTCCAGTCTATCCATATGCAATGTCTGGCTTTGAGCCACGTGATCCGGCGCGCCGCTTCGCATACTTCCGATCAGCCGCCGAAAAAGAGTTTTGGGATGATGCCACACTCAATAAAATGCATCAGTTGGCTGTAGATGGCACCTATTTGGACGTAATCAAGCCTACAATCGTTTCTGGCCTCGCAAAGGTAGATTCTACCGTCATGGTTCCTGGAGGCACCTTTGGCGTGCCGGCAGGTTCTAATGTGCAACAGTATTCACTCGGGCCTAATCTTGTTGGAGCTTGGAATGCAGTAGACAGGCAAGATAAGGATATGAATGATAGTACCAAGTCTGATCCGGTAAGTAATAATCCAAATGAAAGTGCAACTAAAACAAACGCGGCACTTCAACAAGCTAGGTTATTTTTTGGTGTCTTTGGAGTATTTCTTGCTTCTCTTATTAAACAAGTCGGCGAGCTCACATCAGATATTATCGTGATGCACGCGACGATTGGCGATCTTGACATGAGCACGCCCGGCGCTCTTGCGATGAAATATAAAACTTTCCTCGCGCACACAAAAGAAAAAGGTAAAAAAATGACACATCGAATTGTTTTTTCAGATAGACACATGAACAAAAAATATACCGACAAGCAACTTATGGATAACCGTTGGAGAATTTCAGATGTGGCTAATAACGTAAAACGAGATGGTAAGGGCAAGAAAATTTCCGGCGAAAATGAAATGGAGTCAGATCAATTAATCTATGAAGTTAATCCATATCAATTTGCTCGCTACACTTACGCTCATGATATTGATGTTGATATGATTGTAATGAAATCAATGGGCGCCGAGCGTGACGAAAAAGCCCGCGCCTTTGCTATGATGTCAGATCCTCGTGTACTTCCATTTACAGATGCAAAAGCAGTCGCCGAAGACTTTGTGATCGATGAATACGGCGGTGATGATCCGGATAAATACAAAAAGAAAGGTAACTCAAGTGACATGTTAAACTCTATGATGGGTGGTCAAGGAAATCCGGGAGGTTCTCCACCGACACAAACTCCAGGAGCTATCGGCGCGCCGGTCGTATCGCCGATACAACAAAATCAATTAACACATTAATTTATATGGCACAGCAACAAACACCAAAGTATAAGCCAGGCATGTCACTTCATCAATGGATAGCAACCGGCGGCAAGCCAGCAGATTATGAGGCTTGCAAAGGTTTGAATAGTAAGACGGTAAATGGCTACAAAGAAAAAGGCGAAAAAAGTGTTTAATAATTAATTTTTAAAATCATGCATCAGTATGACTGGGCGGTAAATAAGTTAAAGTTGTTTCAAGCAGTCTCAACGCTCGAGGCTAAAAAAAAGCTTGACTCAAGAGTAGTGGTTAGTGAACAAACAATCAAGGAAGAGTATGTTATTCGCGGCGGCCTTTTGGCTCAATACAAACCAAAGATTGAGGCCGGCAAAGTTGTGCGTGTACCGGTTCCTCCAATTAAAGAACAGTTGGCGGAGATGAAAGCTGAGGAGAAAAAAGAAGTTGATGAAGAGGCTACTCCATCAGAGCCAGAAGCTCCAAAGAAAAAGTCATCTAAGAAAGAATAATCATGGCTACAAAGAAAAATCCGGCGCAAATTGCCGTCGCTCTTTTACAAGATGCAAATCTATCACTCGAGGATCGCGCTCTTTTATTTACAGCGGTACTTGGCAAGCTTGCACTACTTCCCTTGCGTGATATAATTATTTCAGACCCTAACACAGGTTTTCTACTTTTGAATGGTAAAGAGGTAGATCTTGAGACCGGCCGACTGCTTCGCGAAGGAGCAAGAGCTGTACTCAATAATTTTGCTTTCAAAACTATTCATGAGCAGGTCCGCTACGCAGCTATTTTGTCGGGTTTTATAAAGTCATCCTCCGAAGGGCAGAGTTTGACTGGTAAAGCCGCAATCTGGTGGGGCGATCAAGAAATTGAAATCTTGAAAATGCTCGCAGGTGTAACGACAGGCGAAGCCGACAAATAAACCGGGAACTTCTCCCTATGAAGATTATTAAAAAAGTAACGTAAACTTAAATTACGATGGACGAAAAACAAAAAGCGGAAAAAGAAGCTGCAACCGCTGCAGCAAAGCTGGCTGAGGACGAAGCAGCTAAAAAAGCCGCCGAGGACGCAGCAAAATCCTCACAAGATCCTTTAAAAGTAGAAGCCGATAAGATTAAAAAGGAAAAGGAGGGTAGGACGGAATTGGAAAAAGCTATTTTTACGCGAAATCAAATTGACAAGCGCATAAAAGAGCTAGGTGGTGATACACCGGCTGATGCTGGTGGTGAAAATGAAGAGGATAAAGCGCCTGTCACAGTTGGAATGCTTAAAAAGATAGAGCAAGATAAGGCAGCTAAAACGGCACTTACTCTAGCCAATGAGCAAATCCAAGATGAAACAGAACGCGAACTCGTCATACATCATCTCGAAAATTCAATCAAACCTTCTGGTAACGCAGTAACAGATCTCGCAAAAGCCCGCGCTATCGTTAATGAGACTAAAAATCGTCAGATTGCTGAGGAAGCAACCCGCCGACAAAATCCTCAACGCTATAGCAAAGCTGGTGGTGCTCCGGCTCAAGGTGGAGAAAACTTTGAACCAACCCCCGAGGAACTTTCTTACATGCGCCCGCCGTTTAATCTAACCAAAGACAAAATCTTGGCTGCTAGAAAAGCAGCGGCTGATTCTAAATAACTTTTAAATAAGATTGTGGGGAAAATTTATCAAAATTTTAACCCTTACAATTTTATGGCAGCAGGAGACATCAAAGTAAAATTTCCTGATTCAGTGCCATTCTCCAAGCGACGTAACCGCCCTTCTGGAACCGCTAACAGCATTCATGCTGGCGAGCCAACCAAGGCAGTCGACGCGGCAGCTGCAAGCCCTTACTTGGGTACTGTAGCAATTATGGTGGATGGTGATGGATCGACAGGACAACGTTTCATGGGTATTGCAAAAGACGAATCAACAGACACAGTCGCAGCGGCTGGATTTGTTAATCTTTTCTTGCCTCTCCCAGGTGTTGTGTATAGCGCAAAAACTCTCTTAGCAGCAAGTTCAAACACTCAAGCTCTTGTAGACGCTCTACAAGGTAAGCGAGTGGTTTTTGACTTGACTAGCACGGCTTGGACGATCGATGCCGCAGCTAACGACGCAGTAGCAAACTGTGTAGTAATTATTGGTGGTGATCCGAACGTCTCAACGGTTGAGTTCGTTTATGCTCCACACGGTACTTATCTAGACTTTGCAATTTCGGCCTAAATTATTAACTAACTAATGTGTGGTATAAGTTCTTTGAAAGCGATATAATGTGTTGATGTATAAGAAAAAAGTTCTATCGGAGGAGCACAAAAAGAAATTAAGTTTAGCCAAACTTGGTAAAAAACAAAGTCCAGAACAAATTAAACATCGGACTGATAAACTAAGAGGCGAACAAAACTTCTTTTGGCAAGGGGACAAAGTAAAATATAGACTTTTACATGCTTGGGTGGTTAGAAACTATGGACAACCTACAACATGTGAACACTGTCAAAAAACTGGTCTCACTGGACACAAAATCCACTGGGCAAATATCAGTCATTCTCATAAAAGAGAAAGAACCGACTGGATAAGATTATGTGCAAAGTGTCACGGGCTCTTCGATAAACAAAACGGATCAAGAAAACATAAACACACTACATCGCTTTCAAGTGGCGAAATCCACATAGACTAATTTGTACGGATTAAATGAAAGTTCAGGCCCAAATCTAATCCTCGTCAAAACAGCCCTAGATGGTCTTATTGACGGGGCAAAGTTGATTGTGGCTCGAACAGGTAAAGTAGAGGCTACTGATCCAGTAGTCTTCACACAGGACACAGCAAAGAATGCCGCTGTTGTTACCTCTGTGATTGGTGGTGGTGGATACTTCGCAAAGTCTACGGATGATTTGACACAGCGCAAAAATTCGTTTAAGGCGGCTGCTTCTCCAAAGACGACTTTGGTTGCTGATTTTAGCAATAACCTTGCGATTCCTCGCACGTTTATGGCTGATCAACAGCAAAGCGCCGTAGCAAAGTCAGTCCAGCAAGACACAAAGAGCTGGATTGCAACCCGAGATCGAAACGCAGTACAAGTGTACTCTCTCGGTTTCACGACTCAATTGACGATCGATGGCGCTACTTTGTTCTCCAACACTCATACCAATGAGAATGGTGACACAGTAGACAACTTGGAAACCGGCGTTTTGTCTGATACCAACCTCAACGTTGTTGTCAACTCACTTCGTACGCAGGTCAATCAAGCTGGTGTAAAGGTTGGATATGAGCCAGATTTCCTTTTGACTCCTTCAATTTTGCACCAAACTGGTATGGCTACAACCAAATCAGTTCTCCGCGCAGGTACCGGAAACAATGACCTAAACTACTGGTCAGAAATGTACCCAGGTATGAAAGTGTTGTACTCACCTTTCGCAGATGAGACTTCAACCACTGCATACTTCGTAGGTTCAATGGGTCACGGTGTGATCCGGTTCGAGCGAGAAGCTTTCTTTACATCTCTCGTAAACTGGGAGACGCAGGCAAACGATACTTATATCTATAAGATGCGCGCCCGCGAGGAAGTTGACTCAATTGAATACTCAGGTCTTGTAGGTTCAAACGGCACAGTTTAATGATTACTAACTAACTATCAACCCAAATGTTCAAAAACATTATTACGGCAGGAGTCACGGCGCTTTTCGTCGCCATTCTTGTCGTGGTCTTGGTTGGTGGTAATCATCAATCTGGCCAAGTCGGGTATTCTGCAAACGGCAATTCAACAAACTATAACGTGCTAGGTGCATCGTCATTGTTTGTTGGTTCTGGTTGTAATGATGCCAACAGTACATGTACTGGAGCAGCAATCAACTCGAGTGGAGTTATAAAATCGGGTGGAATAGATACAGTTGTATCTACCTCAACTCAAACAGCTTATACTGTCACTCAAGCTGATCTTTTAGCGGCATCTTTGCTAACATTTACGCCACTTAACACGGCGCTTACAGCAACTTTGCCTGCTTCAAGTACATTAACGACGTTTCTTCCAAACGCAGGAGATACAAGTTCTATTGTTGTCTACAACACATCATCCGCTACTACCACTATTATTGCAGGTGGTACTGGCACAACTTTGTTATCAGCTTCTTCTACAGCAACTATTCAGGCTACAAAAGCCGCAACACTTGACTGTACAAGATTGGCAACAACAAACGTTGTTTGTTTGATGACAACTGCCAACTAGAGTTATATCTCTATTCTGCGCGTGGCACCCGAAAGGTGTGCGACAAGCGCGCGCAGGATTAGAGATGTAACCCATTATTAATTAAATAAAAATTATGAATCGAAAATTAATTGCACCACTTTCTATCTTTAGTGTAGCTCTAGTGTTGCTGGTTGCGGGCGTGGGGATATTTGTGGCACATGCCAACCCTAGTTTCTTTATGCCTATCCAGTCTACAGCGGCCGCAACTTCAACGGTGTCACAAATAATTCCGGGTACAGCTACAACCACTCTCGTGTTTGACTCAATGTTGAATGGCAGGCCATATGCCGCCGACTCCGCGGTTTTGTTACTTCAAGTCACGGCGTCATCTACCAGCTCGGTAGTCAACGTTGCTTATCAATACTCATACAACGGTGCTGATTGGTATTCAGACAACCTATTTATGGCCACCACAACAGCTACAATGTCAGCTACCACCGTAAATTCATACACATGGACTTTAGCCTCAACCGCCACAACTTCAAAAGCCCTTTCTGCGCCAGTTCCTGTAAGGTACACTCGCGCCGTAATTTCTGCTTCTGGCGCCAATAGTTTCATCTGGGCCGCTTTTGCTCCTAAACAAGAAGCTCTTTAATTTAAAAAACTATGTCACAAAGAACCGTTGCCAATCTTGATGATGATGTGGCCGGACTTCTCCAAGCCACTGATTTAGATAATGTCACCAATAAAAATGGTGCATATCAGCGGGCATTGATGTCTGTAAAACAGCGTGTATATATTCCAGAGGCTTCCGGCCGACAGAGTATTATGCTGTACGATAAAGTTTATAATTATCCTGCACCTTCAACAATTTTCGGCGGCAGTCTCAATGATATTCGTCCTCAAGGCGTGACGCGTATTCCGAGTGATTATGCTTATAAACTTCCGATTGAAATGTTTGATCGCACCAAGGGTTGTTTGCCAAATGGCTACCAAGTCACCTTTGAGTTTGACACTTTACTCAATCCAATAATGCGTATTGCGCAGCATAAAACAAAAGCTTCCATACTTATTGATCCAATGAATAGTATTACCGGTTGGGCGGCCGGTGGAGTGGCTTCAACGCCGGTCCTAGATTCGACCGTATTCTATCAATCTCCCGCATCTCTACGTTTTAGTCTTTCCGGTGTCGGAGCTGGTTATATAGAAAAAACCCTCTCCAACTCGATCGACATGACGACCTATAAAGGAGTGGGCGTGAATTTTCTGGCTTTATTTATCCCGACAGTTGCTAATCTCACCTCCGTAGAATTGCGTTTAGGCTCTGATAGTTCAAATTATTATGTACTCACAGTGACTAAAGCATTTCTCGGCGCCTGGCAAAATAATAGTTTTGATTTGTCAGCTTTTGATCTTTCTCAAGCCACAACCGTCCTTTCTCCAGATATTACAAAAATAAAATATATCCGAGCAACATTTAATGTTACTGGTGCAATTACAAACATTCGCGCCGGGCAACTCTTTTCTGCTCTACCATCACCGCATGAAATACTTTTTGGAAGTACCGCGGTGTTTAGGAATGCTTCAACTTTTGCTCTATCCTCAACTATTTCTAGTCCAAACGATCAACTTATGTTAGCTGATCCAATATATAACATTTACCAGCATGAATGTGCCTATACAATTGCCCTTCAAAATGGTGGTCAATTTGCTGGCGGGCTCATTTCCTCAATCTATCAAACTCTGCATGGCTCATATGCAAGAAACGGTAAAGTGATGTCACTTGGCCTATACGAATTGTATAGCGCCGCGAATCCGTCGGAGGAACTTAGAAGCACCGGTAATTGGTATGATGATTAATTATGGCAACAGATAATTTTGAATTTGATCTAACCACAGACTTTGAAGGCTACTACTCGTCACAAGATAAGACGAAAGCTGGCCCAAAGTTATTGGTTCGTGGTTCAAAAAATGTCTACAAAAAAACATCTGGTACAGTAGCTTCGCGCTTTGGTCAAAAACGCCGAGGTGCCGCGGATGCTACTTTGGCCGCGGTAAAATCATCATATGAATGGTACAACTCTCTAGGCGACACCCTCCCGATACGTGTATGCAATGGAAAACTCCAAGTTGAATCTGATATTGTCGCTTCCGGGACTTACGTTTGGTATGATCTCATGACCGGAATTGCAGATGCAAATACCCGCATGATTTTTGACTCTTGGTGGGATAACACAGACAAAAAAGACAAACTGATTTTTGTACAACACGATTTTAATCTTTACTCGTGGGCCGGAGGAATCACTAAAGTTGTGAGTGGAACTGTAAATACCATCACAAAGCTCGATAATACGACCACTTGGGCACAGGATGGCTTTGCATCGACTGGAACGGTAACTATCAACGGAATTGACTATACGTACACTGGCGGGGCAAATACTACGACTTTAACAGGCACTACAGACGCCTCGGCGCTCACTTCTGGCCTTGTAGGTATCTCAAAGGTAGTAACAAATAGCAATACACCGGCTTCTGGCTTCTACAATGATTTTATAAAAGTTATCAACAACCGACTTCATGTTGGCTCATATACTTCACGCCTCATATATATTTCCTCTCAAACAGATTTTACAAACTTCACTGTACCTGGAACTCGCGCGGCCGGTGATCCGGAATTGTTAACACTCGATGACACTGGAAAAGGTATTACTGTACGTAATGGTAACGCTCATATTTTTGCCGGCACTAGCAATCTCTACATAATTTCATACACACAAATAACCGTAGATACTACGCTTATAGAACAAACGACGGTTAATAAAATTCAACTTGGAAATCTTTTGTCCGCGCTCGGTCATGAATTTATAGATATTTTAAATAACAACATTGTCTATCTTGATCAAAATAATCAACTGCGCGCCTATGGTACTTTCCGCAATCTCTTTCAAGACGCCTCGCCCTCTCTTTCAATATCAGTAGTTGATGAACTAACCGAGACGGATTTTACTGGTGGACATCTCCGTGTGATTTCCGGCAATTTGAGCAATATAATTTATATCACTTCTCCGATTACTGGCTCTACATATTTCTATCAAGAAATTCAAAGTGTAGACCCAGTAGGAAATGTGGTCTCACAGAAACTTTGGCACCCGCCGCAAATTTGGAATATCTCGCGCATCGCTGTTATTGGTGGCATTGTATTTGGTTACTCAAATTCAAACCCACAAATTTATCAACTTTGGGATACTGATCAGTGGCATGATGATTCACCTTCCGGCGATCCGTTGCCGTATTCTTGTGTAATGAGAATGAGTTATAAACGTGTCAATGGTAAAAGTGGTCCGCGCCGACAAGGACTTGGATTGTTTGATAAGTCTTTCTTTGAAGGATATATGCCAACCGGAGTGAATCTATACGCAAATATCTACATGGGCTATCAAGGCTCTCAAGGTTTGCAACAGAAAATTATTAATGACAATGATAATCCGGCCAAATTCTTTTCCGGTAATACTCCTACTTCTATTGGTGGAGGTTCTTTGGGCGACAATCCGCTCGGTGATGGTCTTACTCCGGAATCAAACGATCAAGAGCTCTTACCAAAATTTGTGGTCATCCGCGACGTCAATCCAGTAAATTGTTTTGAGTATGAATTAGAAGTTTACTCAACAGATCCCGATAGTCGTTGGGAAATTTTGTCACTTGGTGTGAACATAACACTAGCAGAGCAACAAGCAGTATTTATTAGAAAATAATTTGTGATATAATAAAAACATGAACTTTTTACACTCTATAGCAAAACTTTTAGTAGCTCCTCTCATCGCCGTTTTGGGTTTCGCTGGATATGGAATTACTCCATCTCAAGCGCCAGTAAAAGCGCCGACAACTCTCGGCGCTTCTAATCCTTCCGGTGGTGGCACATATCGTCTCCAATCATCTGTAGGCACGGCTGATACTTCAATACCTCTTTCATCTTTCAAAGAGCCTATTTCTGGTACAGCATACACAATGGCCTACTTAAATTCGGCGATAGAATATGGTACGCTCGATCCACAACAGCCAACTCGCTCTGAGTTTATTTCTTTCACTGGTATTACACAAAACGCTGATGGTACTGCACTTCTAACTGGAGTGACACGCGGGCTTTCTCGTTCATATCCATATACCGCAAATTCCGCTGTCTTTGCTCAATCACATTCCGGTCAATCTATTTTTATTCTCTCTGATGCACCCGGACTTTTTAATGAATATGCTACAAAGCAAAATGATCAAACTATTTCTGGCCAATGGACATTTACAACTCCAGCTATTGGTCCAACTCCAACTTCATCTACAGAATTGGCTAATAAGGCGTATGTTGACGGTGTAGCTCTTGTAAGCGCGCCAAACGCTGATACATCAACAAAAGGCGTTGTACAGATGTCTACGGGCGCCCAGGCGTCAGCCGGCACTGCTTTAGGTTCTACCGGAGCTTCTTTGGTCCTCGGCGCTAACCTCGCAACCTCAACCTGTCAAGTAGCTGGCTCATCTGTCTTGGTGGCTTCATCTACGACGGGTAAACTTGCACCAACTTGTTTAGACCAGACCGCACCGTATACTTTCACTGGTACAAATACTTTCACTAACACAACAACGCTCTCAAATACAAATTTTATAGCAACTTCTACCTTTACTGGCACAACTATTTTGCCTTATCTAGCTACCACAACTATGGCCGGTGAATCAATAACGGCTGGTAGTGCTGTTTCAGCAGGTTATTATCAATCTGATGGGGGCATAAAGCTTGATGCAAAGGCAGGTGGTGGAGCAGTTGCCAGCTCACTATCAACAAGTTTTACTGTTGGGAATAATTCTAATCGAATTTTGGTTGTGGCGATAGCAACAAACGGTGCTACCGTATCATCTATTTCTTATGGAGGGCAACCAATGACTTTAGCAGCGAGTGCATCTCAAACATCACAATACACTTACTACTTAATCGCCCCTGCGACAAGTTCTAATACTCTTGTTATCTCATTATCTGGTTTAGTAGCTTATAACTACGCTGTATATTCTTATTACAATGCAAAACAAACAGCTCAACCAAATGCACAAGGGAATAGTAGTTCTGGTGTAGCCGCAGTTAGCGGTTCAATAACTCCAACGGCAAAAGGAACTCTAATCTTTGGTTGGGCAACGTGGACATCAACGGGGGGAGCAGTCTCAGGTGCTACTGGATTTAACCAAAATACTCAATTTGAAAATGTGTCTAATGGTTCAAACTACTCGGCTGTTTACAGTGGTGATATGGGTGTAGATGTTTCCACTTTTGCGACTACATTAACAGCTACTGGCAGTGGGACGACTATAAATGGAGGATTTATAAATATGTTAGCTATTGCTCCTTTTACTGACCCTACATTTGGTTATGTTGTAAATTCTAGCGCTGCAAACTCAACTTCGTATTCTCCAATTACGACTTCAATATATCGCGCTAATGATTTTGTGGGTTTTGCTCTCACAAGTGCCATGGCAAATACACCAATCACTGTCGCTGTCTCCGGCCTTGTTCAAGGATTATCTAGTTTAGTTCCTTTAAGCAACTACTATTTAGGTGACACTTTAGGGTCTATCAGTTCATCGGCTGGTACTAACACTAGAAAAGCGGCGACCGCCATGAGTTCGACCACAGCAGTTATAACTAATATCTGGTAAACTACCATGCCAACAGCACCAACAACAACCACTCCGGTAAACCTCTCACAATGGGGTATGTCAAACGCAAATGGAACACAGACGCCTGCGCCGGCTTCGTCAGCTCCGGTTGCCTCAAACCCAATAAATACACCTATCACCTCGGCGCAATTGGATATTATAAAATCAAATATGGCAAAAGAGCCGACAACTCCCGCACCTACGGTTATCTCAAATGCTGATCTCACACAAAAAATAATTCCGGCGACTGTTTCAAAACTTCAGACCGCATCAAATCGCGGCACTTCTCTTGATGCAAACGGTAATCCGATAAATGCCAATGGCACCTTAACGAATCCAACTACAGGCTCGTCTACAACTTCAACTACGACTGCATCAACTCCAACTTTTGGGGTTAACTCCGGCGGTATGCCAACTGGAGAAAATAAAGCCTTCACAGGTTCCGATGGAAAAACTTATACTGTGGATAGCAACGGTCAAATCGTTTCTGGTCCCTCCAATGGTTCGTACCAAGTCGGCGCTAATATTTCTCAGTATGCAGATGCGTACAAAACAATAACCGGTAAAGATATTCCAAGTGTAAGCTCAGCCGGCCCTACCGGGAATGCCTATGATGACTCAATCCTGGCAAAAATGCAGGATATTGTCACAAAAGGTGACGCAAATACTGCAACTTTAATTCAAAATATCCAGAGTAAATATCAATCTCTCATTGACGCTCAAACCGAAGTCAATCGCCAACAACAAGGTTCAATTACACAATCTCTACTCGTCGGCGGTTCGGCGCGCTATGCTCAACTATCCTCTGCCGGAGTAACTGCAGCTGTAGTAAGTTCGGGCATTGATAAAATTGCAACTTTAACTTCACAAGAAAGTGACCTCATAACAAAAGCTCAACAGGCTCAAGATGACGCTGATTATAAAATGCTATCAGATACAATGGCTGAATATGATAAAGTGACGGCTGCAAAACAAGCTGAAGTTGACAAACTCAATACTGCTCTACAGGCTCAAGCTCAAAAACTCTCAGATCAAAAACAAGCGGCCACGCAGTCTGATGCGGTTGCTAAAGTTATGTCAACCGGCGAAACTAATCCAGCAAAAATTTTGGCCGCAGTTAATGCCGCTGGTTATAATATGACTGCCGAAGATGTTTCAGATACACTAAAAGCATTGGCGCCAAACGCCGATATTGCTAATCTAAGTGGTGATATAAAAGAATTTTATGCTATGAAAAATGCCGGACTCCCTTTACCACCTCAGATAGCCAAACTGCCGGTTGATCAACAACCCTATGCCTATGTGGCGTATAAAACTCAACTTACATCAAAAGCTGCCGCAGATGCTGCTAATAAGCAATACACACTTTCATCTGATTCAAGAGGTAAACTCATGGGCTCTGGGCTTACAAGTGAACAAATTGATGGTTTGCAGACAAATATAAGTGAACATGGATTAACAACTGTTCTCGCGAATGAGCCTCTAACTCAAGATCAAAAAGATGTTCTTACTCAAGTAGTAACCGGCAAAGCGGCGCAGTTTATTACCTCAGATTGGATTACCAAAAACTTTGATGCTGACAAACTAAAAGCTGCCGCATCTGCTGCAGGTGATACTTCCGGCGGATTCTTAGGTTTTGGTAAATCAGTGAGTGACGCCGATCTCACCACATATACAGATTCTCTTATGGAAACCGTCAACACCTATCGTGATGCGGGTCTTACTGACGAAGAGATATTTGAGAAATTAAATACTAAAATAAAATAAATGGCTAATGATTACGTACCAGCAATAACAGCTCCTACGTCAACTAGCGCAGTCGGGTACAAACCGGCAATTGTCGCGCCAGCTCCTTTGAGCTACAAACCGGCAATTGTCGCGCCAGCACCTTTTAAACTAGATCTACGAAGTGAAGCACAAAAAAATACTGATTTTTCAAATGAAAGCGCGGCACTTTCTGCCGAGATTAAAAAACTTTCTTCTACAGTTGTGGATACATATAGTAAAGACTCTGTCGATAGTTACAATGCAAAACTTGATTCACTTCGTACAAAAGTTGACTCTTTCAATAACAAAATTGATACTCAAAAAAATCAAGATATTGTAAAGTCTTTTGGAATTGATGCCACAGGGAAGACTCAGACTTCAACTCCGGCAGTTAACAAAGGAGCAATATCCACCTTTGCGGATAGTTTTAAAAATATCGCTACACCTCCTGTTGATTTAAAAGGAGATCTGAATACATCGGCTCCTATCAGTGATTTTAAAGGTCAGTCTATTGGGAAACCTCAACCAACTACTGCGCCTTCGGTCCAAACTCCTTGGGATACATATTTTCCTAAACAGCAAGATGTTACTACAGAACAACAAAATAAAAATTTGAATATAAACATTCCTTTTACCGATCGTGTAGCCTCGGTTCCAAACCCATTGGCGGATGATGAGAGTGTGACTGGAAAAAGTCACGTAATGAATACAGCCAGCAACTTTTTAGTAAATCTGCCCGGTGCCATTTTACAAGCCATTCCGCGTGCCATTGTGACAACATATGAAGAAATAAAAAATAAAACGGTGCAAGGTGAAGTTGGAGAACACCAACTCTCGCCAGTTCTTGCCTCACTTTATGGAAGTGATACATACAAAAATACTCAAACTGATATTCAGCAACGTCTAGCAAATGGTGACGGCATACTTTCAGCATATCTCGGCGCTATTTCAAATAAAGTTTTAGATGTGGCTTTTGGTGGTGCTGTGGCTGCTTCAGGGTTTAAACTTGTTGCAGATGTTTTGGCAAAAGGCGGCGATGTTGCGCAGATAGAAGCATGGAGGACTCTTGGTTCACCAACTACCTCAGAAGAAGCTTCTACTAATTTTCGCAAGATGGTTCAACAGTTTACCTCTGATCCTGCATACCCAGGAAGTGCTTCTCCACAGGCCTATGAAACTTTAACAAAAGCTCGAGCAATTCTAGATGAAAAAGGTATTCCATCAACAATGCAGTTGGCACAACAAAAAGCGGCACAATATGCTGAGGTTGTTGGTCGTGAAACAAAACTCGGGCAACCATTATATGGATTGGATGTAAAGCCAAAAGTGCCGGTCCAACCTAAAGATTTGAATTTGCCAAAACTTCCTGGCTACCGCACTGAAGAAGGTCAAGCACCGGCAATGGGGTTATCAATTCAAAAAGTTGAGCCTGTAGGTTTTGGTCCAAAAGAAACTCCTCCAACTGAGGTAGCTCCTACTTTCCAAGGTTTTCAAGACATTTCTACAAATATACTCGAAAAGCTAAAAGACCGCGATACTGTCTCCAAACAATTTATCTCAGACCTCACCAATAGCCCAGATCTAAAGCAAGCCGAGCGAGATATTATCCGCACGGTACTTGAGTCATATCCTTCCGGCGCCATTGTCCCCGTCAAAGAATTTGCTGACAAAGTGAAAGCAGAATTGTTGCCACTAAAAAGAACACCAGTAAGATCATCAGAGGACGCCTTGATCGAGGGGAGTGGACAATTTGATGGATCTAGATATGAAGGTATTTCTCTCCCTCCGGACTCTCGTGGTCCTGTAGAAAACTATGATGAACATATTTATGAAAGCCCTATAAAAACTTCCGCCGGCGATGTACACTTTTCCGGAGATACTCAAAATTACTTTGGTCACACCCGAGTCGAGGACGTACCAGGAAACACCCGCCGCATCATCGAAGTCCAATCAGATCTCTACCAGAAAGGAAATCTTGAAAGAGAAATGGTGTACCCAAAATCTGAACAAACTCGAGCTGAAGTTCTTAGGGGTTTGTCTGGTGAAGACAAGGTTAGGTATGAGGAATTGTCAAAGAAAAACTTTGAGGCGGGACTCTCTCCGGATGAAAAAGTAGAAATGGGTACACTTGGTAATAAATCACTGGATAAATTAAGTGAAATCAGGGGCAATGAGGCAGCAAAACTCCAACAATACTCCAACCCCACCGCCCACTTCCGCATGGTCCGTGAAGAAATAAAACAAGCTGCAATTGACGGTAAAGCGAAGCTCCAATTCCCTACCGGTGAAACGGCTATGAAGATTGAGGGATTGGGGACAGAAAATACTTGGAACAGAACAGAGACAGATTCATTAGGGCAAACAAGATTTCATAAACTTTTTCCTGATGATTTGAAAACTGGACTTGAAGTTGATAATGGGTATCAAAAGTGGATCATCACCGACGTCCTCGGTGACGGGAAGTTTAAGGCGATAGCGTCTCACAATGCATTTCCTAATACCGCTGGAAAAATAAAAATAGGAGAGGATTTTAAGAGTTTGCCAGATGGTAGAGCATATCGTCCCGATATGACTGAAACCTTCGACATCTCCGGCAAAGTAGACACCTCAAACCCAATCTACAAATTCTACGAAAAAGACCTTGGCAAATACCTCACAAACAAATATGGTGCAAAAGTTATAACCGACGCTCAAGGCGTGAAGTGGTATCAAATAGACGTACCAAAATCGGCCGCTAAAGAGCCTGTAATAGCGTTTAAAAAAACCTCAAAATACTTTCCATTTGGACGTGGGCCGAAGGCGTCTACGTCTGAAATAGCAAACCTCCTCAAAGGTATAATCCCAGAAGGCAAAGTAGATCTTGTTTTTGACCCAGAATTAATAAAACAATCACAACTTGGCTCATATCAACCTCGCCCAGAGCGCTTAATAAATATAGGATTGCGCCCGCTCATTACCCTATACGAAAAAGGAGGCCAAGGTTACGTCCGTACGGCCTTCCACGAGGCGTTTCACTACTTAATGGATAGAGTTTACACTCCAGAAGAAAACCGCGCCCTATTGGATGAAACTTTGGCTAAAATGACACCAGGTGATCATGAGATGTATTCTAACCCAGTATATGACACTGCCGACAAACGTGCCGCCGAATATCTCGCCGATGAATACGCTAAAAGTGAAACTACAAAAGCCGGCTACAAGAGTCCTCTACAAACAATCATAGACAAAATAAAAGCCTTTCTAAAAAAGGTTATTGATGGTGTAAAGAAAATCTTGAAGGATATGACTGGGCCGGAAGGTAAAAAAGGAATGATTAATTTATTTGGTGACACCCCAAAAGATAAAATTACGGATTCTTTAATAAGGGAAAAATTTAAAACAGATCCGGAAGCATTTTATGAAGCTCAAGGTAAATATCCTCAATTTAAAACTGTAGATGAAGCAAAACAATTTATTGGTGAAGTGCAGGATACTATTTTTTATAGTAAGGCACTAGATAACACACCCTTTCGTGTTAATGAAGTCACCAGTAATCATCTATTTAATCCAGATGTAAAACTCAGAACCCCGGAGGATTTTGTGCGGCGCGCTA